>ERZ772821.20-NODE-20-length-190891-cov-8.965850_pt1 | contig 190891 bp, 130 predicted proteins | sample MGYA00580859_ERZ772821 | MGnify/ENA primary metagenome ERZ772821 (study PRJEB29015, sample SAMEA2737674) | human gut metagenome | biome: human gut; feature: human-associated habitat; material: faeces | place: China | collected 2012 ...
CTGCGACCTCTGCGTCCCGAACGCAGCGCTCTACCAAGCTGAGCCACATCCCGTTTTGCTAATTAAGCTCAGTGCTTTGATGATCTACATAGCTCCCTTACAACACCGCCTGTTGTACAAAAGACCATAACGATCATCGGTAATTAGCGGGTGCTATATTAGCACATATTTGCGAAAAGAACAGGGCCGCCCCGCTTCCTCCATAATTGGCAAGCGAAACGGCCGCTGTTAGATGAACAAAGGCAGCAACGCGCTTTATTACACGTCCTATTTGCGCATCCTATGACGCGCTCTATTGCACGCCTATTAATAATCGCTTAATGCGCTTCAATGCACGCTCTGCTAGCAACAAATACTAGTAACGAACATAGTACATGCCTGCATGAACGGCACTAATCTTCACCACGTCGCCAGTACGAGGTGCGTGTATCATTTGTCCATTGCCAATATACACACCCGTGTGGTGGCTGTTGAGACAGAAATCACCTGGCTGAGGATTAGAAACGCGCGTCCAATTTCGCATGGTATAGGTAGTGCACCAATGGTTACCATACGTGCCTGTGATGCAATAGCCGACCAATCCTGAACAGTCAAAGGAATTAGGACCAGAAGCACCCCACACATAAGGCTTACCCAGCTGAGCATACGCACGATCAACAATTACGTTTCCTGTTACGGTTGGCGTTTTATTGTTGTCGTAGTTTCCACCACCAGATTGATTTTGCAGGGCTGCCTGTGCCGCAGCTTGACGAGCACGCTCTGCTGCTTCTTCCTCTTGACGAAGAAGTTCTTCTGCTTCAGCGGAAAGCTGATCATACGTTGCCTGCATCTCTGCAGTTGTTGCTTCAGCTTCTTCCTTTACCGCCTCAGCTTCAGCAGTCTTATCGGCAGCAATCTGCGCCTGCTCTTCAGCTTCGGTCTTTGCTGCTTCTAGCTCTTCACGCGCATCTTTGGTTTGCTGTACAAGCTCTGCGTCGTTTTCGTTGAGCTTTTCGAGCATATTCCAGGTGGTTGCAAATTCCTCAAAAGAAGAGGCGCCCAAAATTACATCGACAAAGCTTACGGATCCCGAACGATACATGTCTCGCGCACGGTCGCCAAGTTGCTCCTGATAGCCTTCGATTTCTTTTGTTTTTTCATCAACTTTTGCTTGCGCTTCTACAACCTTAGCTTCAGCTTCTTCTTGTGCCTCAAGCGCTGCATAATAATTGTTGGATGCTTCGTCCAGCTTTACTTGCATTTCTTCAAGCTGACTAAGAACCTGCTGTGCTTCGGCACGTTTTTCTGCCGAAGTTGGCTCTGCATAAGCGGAAACAGTGGGAATCATAAGGCCCACTAAAAGAATAACAGCCATTACTGCTGCAATAACTGCCCGCTTTTGTGTTGCGAATTTTGTGCTCATCTGGGGATATCCTTCCTCTGATTCGAGCATACGTAGTTTGTTTAAGCGATAGCTGTTTTATCCTACCATGCCCTCTTGGCACACACAATATTTTCACAGCTTCATCATGGCTTAGTGGTGTTAATTTTTTCACATAAGGCCTGGTCAGATTATCGTTATTTCATTATTACTCCAGCACAAACCACAACACCAAGTAACATCTTTTCAACTTTTTATCTATATATTGTGGTTTTGTCTTATGAACCTAACTTTTTGGGTTTGCCCCATTAATTCAAGCTTAAAAATAACGACGGAGACTTTTTATTCCGTGTTTAATTCCGTCTTCTTATACAGCAATCGACCCCAGTTTCTCGAATGTACTTACCAACTTTTAATGCCCGATTCTATTTGTCAGATAAAACGGCACAAATAAAGCCCGCACAAAACGGGCTTTACGTATACTGAGATTTCCGTTTATGAACGACTAAGCTTTATGCCAACGCTGCACGCTTAGTAGACTACATAAATCATATCGGAATGAACTGCGCTGATGGTAACCGTTGCGCCAGAATGTGGAGCATGGATCATCTGGCCATTGCCAATGTAAATACCGCAGTGATGATCGTTTACGCAAATATCACCAGGCTGAGGATTGTTGGTACGCGGCCAATTCATAAAAGTACCAGTGGTACCAAGACGAGAGTGAGAACCGGTCAGGCAGTAACTTACTAAACCAGAGCAGTCATAAGCACCAGGACCAACACCACCCCATGCATAAGGCTTGCCAATTTCAGCGTAAGCCCTTGCAACTGCAGAGCTGTTTCCACCGCTGGTTACGTAGTTGCCACCGCCACTATTATTGTTGTTATTATTATTGTTGTTATTATTATTGTTGTTATTATTATTGTTGTTATTATTGCTATTGTTGCCGCCGCCAATGTTGCCGGATTCAATAGCCTCTTCAGCTGCCTGAGCCTGTGCAGCATCTTCGGCTGCCTGCTCCTGCTCAACTAAAGCAGCTGCCTCAGAGGAAAGGTTGTCATAAACAGACTGCATTTCAGCAACTTTAGCATCTGCAGCATCAGCTACCTGCTTAGCTTCTTCTGCCTTATCGGATGCTACCTTTGCCTGCTCTTCAGCTTCAGTCTTAGCTGCTTCGAGCTCTTCACGAGCAGTCTTGGTCTGCTGAACCAACTGAGCATCATCCTGGTTTAAGTCTTCCAAGATGTTCCAAGTTGTCGCAAAGTCTTCAAATGAAGTTGCGCCAAGGATTACATCTAAGAATGTTGTAGATCCAGAACGATACATGTCACGAGCACGATCACCGAGCTGTTCCTGATATCCCTGAATTTCAGCGGTTTTTTCTTCGATCTGCTTTTGCGCTTCTTCTACTTTAGCTTCAGCATCGAGCTGTTCCTGCAAAGCATTCTGATAATCACCGCTAGCTTGATCGAGCTCTGCCTGATAAGCATTGAGCTGCTCGAGCGCAGCATCCGCCTCTGCCTGAGCCTGATCTGCGGGGCTTGCAAAAGCACTTGATACCGGAATGGCTAAGCCTACTGCTAATACCACCGCAAAAAAGCCAGATAAAACGGCTTTCGCGTTGAACTTACGTACTTGTTCAGCCATATAATTTAGCCTCCTTATGCTCACCATTCGCTTTACTGATTGCGTTACTTATTTCAAATATGCAAAGCGTGAGCTTGGTTCATGGTAACAAAAGGTCAACGTTCAATCAAAATAATGTGAAGATGGACTTCATAACACCAGTTCATAGCGTTTCTTTTACTTTTTGTGCTCCACCTCGTTTTTAGCGATCTGCTCTCTGACGTACTGAAGCTCTCGCTCGTAGCGCCGTTGCGCTTCCTGAGCTCCGAACGTCTGCAAATTATCAGGGGAGGCAAGCTTAGCTTCAAAACGAAGTCCCTTGAGCGAGGCAGCCTTTGCCTGGATAAACAAGAAAGCAAAGCCAGCGACACCAGCCACTAACGAAGCAGCCAAAATTGCCACTTTCGCAATCATAATGTCGTCAGGATTTACGAAGGCTAAATTTGCAACAAAGATTGCCATCGTGAAGCCCACGCCACCAAGAAGTGCAGCGCCCAGCATATGAGCCCAATTAACGTTTTCAGGAAGTGATGAGAGCTTCGTTTTAACAATTAACAAACTCATGAGCATGATGCCTAAAGGCTTACCAATTACCAACCCGAAAAATACTCCCAGGAAAATTGAATCGCTCACAATATCGCCTATGGCGGTCTGAGTGAACGCCACATCAGCATTGGTAAGCGCGAAGAGAGGCAAAATTGCAAAATATACCCAAGGATAGAGCTTACGCTCCAGACGCGTTGCGGGCGGAACTACGTGACGCGCTACGCGCTCTAAACGAGATACACTTGCCAAATAATCTGCCTGGCCAATGACAGGCTCATCTGGCGTAAACGTTTCGTGAACCTCTTTTACACGTTCGCCCGACCAATTTGCAAAGCTCTTCAAGTCAACACGAGATCCCGAAGGAATCACGAAGGCTAAAAGTACGCCAGCAATTGTCGAATGAACACCTGACATAAATATGCAGTACCACAAAACCGCACCAACCAGTAAATAAGGAATTAGAGAATAGATGTGGGATCGATTCATAATAATGAGAGCAATGAGAACCACGAGTGCTGCCCCAAGCCACATCAAAGAAGGACTCTGACCATAGAAAATAGCAATCACCAAGATCGCTACAATGTCATCTGCAACAGCAAGGGTGCTCAAAAATACTCTTACGCCCGCTGGAACACGAGATCCCAGGAGAGCCAAGATGCCCAAAGCAAAAGCAATATCTGTCGCAGTAGGAACGCCCCACCCCATCATGGTATCTGGATTTCCAGCATTAAACAGCAGGTATACCACAATCGGCATCATGACGCCGCCAAGAGCTGCACCAACTGGCAAAATTGCCTGGCGGATATTCGTCAATTCACCGACCGTCATTTCATACTTTATTTCCAGGCCCACCAAAAGGAAGAAAATCGCCATCAGAATATCGTTAATGATATGCGCAAGCGACATTTCCGCATGAGCATCACCAAACCCAAGCGTTACCTCGGTATGCCAAAATTCGTAAAACCCTTCATGAAATGCCGTGTTTGCCACAATCAACGCAATAATAGCGCCAAGCAACATGACACCAGCGGCTTTTGTGGTGGAATGAGTAAGCTCTACGATTTTATGATACCGACGCTGATGGCCTTCTGCCTCTTTGATGAAAATGTCGGATTCGTGATGATGATGCTGAGCCATACAAGGGACCTTTCGTTTAAAACAAGGGCATACCAAGCCTAACATCTTTAGAAGTATCTGTTTTCCTAGAAATACCAGAAAACGAGGATGTTTTCTGTTTCTTGTTAAGAAGCTGACAAAAAGTAGCTTTCTCAAATCTCTCAACAGATTGAACTTGTTAGTCGATTTGAACTTAGTAATTTCTTAGTAACTTAGTAGTAAGTAATTTGGTAATCCACGGTTAAGCCGCCCACGGCTTAGTCGTTGCCAGTTTAGCCACCGACAGCTTAGTCACTCGAAGCTTAGCCCATCCAGCTTACAGAACGTATGCAATACTCTTTCAAAACATGAACGCGCTCAAATTCTTCCCACAATCTGCTCAAAGTGCGCTAGACTGATAGATGAAAACGGTAGACGAGGGGAATTGGAAAGCCGTTTCCAACTGGGAGAATCAATTGCATGCGAGTTATTTATATCGCTGCTTTAGTTTCATCTCACTCAAGAATACTCGGCACCCACTCCTCAAGTCACATCGTAATATTGGTTCCAGTATGAGAGGTGAAACTATGGATATCACCATCACCGGTCGTAAAATGCCTGTAACTGAAGCTTTGCGTGCTTATGCAGAGGAAAAAATTGGTAACTCCATGAAGGTTATGGATATCGATCCATTAACAGCTGAAGTTGTTCTTCATGTCGAAAAGAATCCTGCTAATCCAACCCCTGCAACCTGTGAAGTAACTATGCGCGCTCGCGGTCATATCATTCGTGTAGAAGAACGCGATGAAAATATGTACGCTGCTATCGATGTTGCTGCCGCAAAGGCACTTCGCCAGCTGCGTAAATACAAGACTCGCGTTATCGACAAGAAGATCGCCGATGCACCTGTTGTAGACAAGTCCGCTCCTGCAGCCGAGCTTGACCTTGATGGCTTAATGGCAGAACTTTCTCAGGATGACGAAGTAGTTCGCGTAAAAGATTTGGTGCTTGATCCCATGACCGAAGAAGAGGCCCTTATCCAGATTGATCTCTTGGGTCATGACTTCTTCGCTTACATCGATCGTGATACCAACGCTTTCTGCATTCTGTATCGCCGTACCAATGGTGGTTACGGTCTGCTCAAGCAAACCGAAGCTGAATAATCGTTATTCGGTCATACAGTTTTATTCGAAGAGCCCTTACTGGGCTCTTCTTTTTGTGGGTCACTCTTCTTTTTTTTGAATCGCTCCTCTTTTGTAAGAAATACGAAAAAAGGGATGGCAGGTTTTTTCATAACCCACCATCCCTTCGAAAAACGAGCAAACTTTGCCAAATTGAACAGTTGAGTGCAGAAATCAGGTTTGTCTGCAACGAGCAATTAGCTAATCCGCATTACCTTCTGCAAAACGTGCCAAGAACGCCTTGGTGCGCTCGTGTTTTGGATTGCCGATAACCTCTTTAGCAGGACCCTCTTCCACAATAACGCCGCCATCCATAAATGCTACGCGATCTGCTACATCTCGAGCAAACGCCATTTCGTGCGTTACGATAACCATAGTCATATGCTCATCAGCTAATTCCCGAATAACACGAAGCACTTCCTGAGTAAGCTCAGGGTCAAGCGCTGAGGTAGGCTCATCAAAGAACAGTACATCGGGATCAAGTGCCAAGGCGCGTGCGATAGCCACGCGTTGCTGTTGACCACCCGAAAGCTCGCAAGGAACCATATCTTCCTTGCCCGTCAACCCCATTTTGGCTAAAAGCTCGCGACCTTTAGCAAGTGCTTCCTCTTTGGGCTTTTTTTGAACGCAGATAAGCGCATCGGTCACATTTTGAAGAACCGTGTAATGCGGAAATAGATTAAAGTTCTGAAACACTAAACCGTAGCGTTTCTTCGCTTGAGCCAACACATCCTTGCCGCCATAAACTGCTTTTCCCTTTGCTTCAGATGCCGTCACCACCTGTAAGTCACCATACGACAGTGATCCTGCATCAAGCGTCTCTAACAAGGTCATGCATCGCAGAAGTGTAGACTTGCCACCTCCCGATGGGCCAATAATGGATAAAACATCGCCCTGCTCAACGGTCAAAGAAATATCTTTCAATACTGCATTGTTGCCAAATGCCTTTTGCGCATGCTGAAGACTAACAACTGGCGTATTTCCCATTGTAAAACCTCTTTTCTAAAACCACCCAAGATCTTAATCGTGGTAGTAAGCCATCTTCTTTTCGGCGCGGCCAATAATGAATTCGATGAGCAAGCAGAACACCCAATAGATGAGAGCTGCTAACGCATAAGGAATCATCAATACCTCACTTGCGGAGATCGCTTTTGCAACCGAGAACATTTCAGCAATGCCCAAAACAAACGCCAACGACGTATCTTTAACCAAGGTTATGATCTCATTGCCCATTGCAGGCATAATCCGCTTAATAACCTGGGGCAACACGATCTTAAAGAAAGTCTGAGAACGCGAATAGCCCAATACCAGAGCCGCCTCATACTGTCCCTTCGGAATGGACTGCAAGCCAGAACGATAAATTTCAGCAAAATAAGCTGAATAATTGAGAATGAAGCCTACCGCACAAGCACCATACTTCCAGTCGGTGTCCATCGAGATTCCGAACAGATAATAAGGCGCAAACATAAAGGCCATCAGCTGCAACATCAAAGGCGTACCGCGCAAAATTGAAATATAAAACTGAGCCACCAGAGAAAGGGGCCTAAATTTGGACATGCGCGCAAGCGCCACCACAATACCAAGCGGAAGCGATCCCACCAGCGTAATGACAAAAATCCAAGCAGAAAGCCCTAATCCCTCGAGCAAGGCTCCCACCATGACGCTCAATTCCATAACTATCCTCCCTGCACACTTACGTATGCCGATAGTCGAGATGCCAGAATTCCTATATCCTGATCAATTTCGCCCTATCGTCCTATTGTTTCTTGCTTCTCATTCGTTAGATCTAAGCACTCGCCTCAAACGACTCGGCGCTCACATCTGCCTGGTGTCCGCGTCTACCCAGTGCGCCTATCTGCCTGGTGTCCGTATCTGCCCAGTGCTCACATCTAACAACTCAGAAACGCAACAAAGGGCGGAGGGTTTCCCTCCGCCCGGTATACCTGCATTCTGCCCTAGTTGCAGAACTACTCAATTTGTCTTACTTCAACACCCAGTTTTCAATATTCATGCCGTAATCAGCATATTTGTTGATGAGTTCTTCTACCGTGCCGTCCTCATACATTTCCTTCAAGGTGTCGGTTACCTGCTGAGCCAACGCTTCGTTGCCCTTCTTGAAACCAACCGCATAGTGCTCAGAACTCAGTGGCTCTTCAAGCATGGTGTAGGTGCCCTCGTTCGCGGACATCTGATACTGCGCGATGGAAAGGTCACAAGCAACTGCATCTACCATGCCAGATTCGAGCTGCATAAATGCATTGTTGTAATCAGAAAGAGTCTGAAGTTCTGCAAACGTACCGGCGAGTTCTGCCTGGTCGCCCTCAAGAACATCAAGTGCTGCAGAGTCTACCTGCGTAACAACCGTCTTGTCTGCAAGACCTGCAAAATCAGTAATACCCGAATCAGACTTCACTACAATAACCTGCTCGTTGAGCATGTAGGGCTCTGAGAAGGTGTAGTCGTCTTCGCGGCCCTCCATGGTAAAGCCATTCCAAATGCAATTAATGCTGTCCTGATTCAGCAAAGCATCCTTTGCATCCCAGTCGATAGCCTCAAGCTGAAGTTCCCAGCCATTGCGGTTAGCAACTTCTGCAGCCAAATCCAAGTCGAAGCCAGTTGGTTCATTGTTTTCATCCATAAAACCGTAGGGAGGGTAGCTATTGTCGAAGCCAACGATGAGCGTGCTGATGTCAGCAGACGTGTCTTCGCTCGATTCTGCTTCCTCGTTAGACGACGAACAACCCGTAAGGAGAACAGCTGACAAACAAGCTACGCAAGCAAATGTCAGCAACATAAGCAATTTCTTTTTCATGAATACCTCGCTTCATGGTGTACCAATACGCTTCGCCATCTACGAGTATGTTCCGTTGAACGTTTTACCCTCATGGCGCTTTAGCACTCTACCACACTAAAGCGTTGTGAGTATACCACAGTTCGCGCGGGTTTCGAAATTCACGCTTAACGGTATGTTTTACTCAAAGAAACGGTTGAAAACCTTTACTGTTACTACTCCTCTGTCTTTAAACTCTTTACTCCAAGTTTTTAAACTTTTGCAAACTAAAAAGCTTTCCTAGGCAAACTGAATCAGATTCCATAAATTAGGCCTACCAAAGCGCCCCACACACGACTACAATAAGCGCACCATGAAGAATTTACCTATCATACGAATGGCTACCGTTGCCGATGCTGCTACACTACGGGAGATTTATCTCCCCTACGTTCGCACTACTGCAGTCACGTTCGAATTAGAGGATCCTACGCTTGAAGATTTCACTGAACGCGTACGCAAAACCCTCGAACGATATCCTTATATCGTCGCTGTTGAAGAAGGAGAAATTGTAGGGTACGCCTATGCTTCCGCATTCCGCCCACGCGCAGCCTACCTTCATTCCATCGAAACCTCGATTTATATGCGCATGGATTATCGCGGTAAAGGAGTTGGGCGTCGGCTATACGAAACGCTCGCCAAACTTTTAGTTCTTCAAAATGTCTTCAACATGGAAGCCTGTATCGCTCACTGCGACCCTGCTGATGAGTATGTTCCTGCTACCAGTCGCCTTTTTCATGAACGCTTAGGTTTTAAGCTGGTAGGTAAGTTCAATAAATGCGCCCATAAGTTTGGTCGCTGGTACGACATGATTTGGATGGAGCGAATTTTAGGCGATCACATTGCTGATCCTCAGCCTTTTTTGCCACTTCCGCAAGTTGATCCAGAAAAAATTGCCGAAGTATTAGAAATCGCCTAGGGCTAAGTTTTGCTCGGACGATGCTAGGCACACCGAACGACGCCAGACGCATCGGGGATGTCGGCCACACTGAACGACGATAGGCACACCGAGCAATGCGAGGCGCGTTTAGCTACGCAGTTTTGAATGCACACTTACGATTGCGATAATCAACACAATAATTGCGCATACCGCAGAGAACCCAAATCCCAGGTGATACCCCATAGCGGCAGACCCCGTAAGGGGACCGATCACCACAATTGCACACACCATAAGCGCCGTTCCCAATGAAGCAAACGCTTGACGAACCGCCGTTCCGAACGAAGAAGCATCGGTCATAAACCACGGAGGAAGCTTTGCCATACCCCAAGAATTTAAGGGACCAATAAGACCTGAAACTCCTGTAGCACGGATACCTTGCATAACAAAAATTACCCAGTAAGGAGTGTTTTCATCAACGAATGCCATCATAGTAGCGCCGAGCGCCAAAAAGCATGATGCGACAACAACCACTGGTCGTGCTCCGATTTTGTCGGTCAAAATACCTGCAAGGGGGTTAATAAAAAATGCCGCAATCGTTCCAGGGAGCAAAGCAAGTCCCGCCTGAAACGCACTGCCACCCCATAGGTTTTCTATGTAGAGCGGAATAATAAGCGTGATTCCCATAAAGCTTGCATAGAGAAAATTACTTGCCCAGAAACTGACACGATATTGTTTGGAGTGGAAAATTTCCAAATGAATGAACGGATACTCTATCCTGCGCTGTCGCCTTATAAAGAAGATTAAAAATATTGCACCGACAATAACCGGAGCCCAAATAAAAGGACTGGTGAATTCGTAGCTTGAAGCATTCGAGAATCCTAAAAGCAATCCGCCAAAGCCCAACGCAGACTGCAATAACGAGATACCATCGAGACGCATCTGGCTATCCTCGGGAGGAGTCTTCTTAATTACCGCTATCGCCACCAGCGTCAGAAGTAACGAGCAGAAAGCGAGAACCACAAAAAAGCTGCGCCATCCTGTTGTTTCTAACATCCAGCCACCGATAGTAGGACCAATATTTGGCGCAAACCCCATCGCAATACCCGAAATACCCATAGCGGTTGCCTGACGTTCGGGAGGAACCGAGGTCATAATAAGGCTCATCATCATAGGCATGGTAATTCCTGCCGAAATTGCCTGCAGGACTCGTCCCACGATCAAAAGGCTAAAGTTCCACGCCAAGGCATCAACAACGCCACCTAGCACAAGCAAAACAAGCGAAACGATAATGACGTTCTTTAAAACAAAACGGCGCATAAGATAGGTAACAGCAGGAACAGTTATTCCAAGAATAAGCATGTAGAGCGTGGTTACCCACTGGCCAACACCTGCGTCAACGCCAAAGTCCTGTGCCATTCCCGCAAACATAGAATTAAGTGCTGTTTGAGATAAATTACCAAAACAGGAGCCCAGCATAACAATGGATACAAGCAAAACGACGTACTTCATATCTGTTTTCTTGTTATCCATTCTGGCTTACCCCGCATCTTGCACACTACAATTATTCAACAATAAGCTAATCTTACTAGTCTTCGCATTCTTGCATTTAGTATCTTCGAATACCAGCACAAAGATTTTGAAGGTAGCGTTTTAAGCGTGAACAGAAAAGACAAACATACATCAGATCGAGCCCAACGCAAACAGTGCATCAGTTGGATTGCGGTTATTTGTATGGGTGTCCTTATTTTTTGGATGTCAGCCAATACCGGTAGCACCATAAATGAAGGGTTAGGCATTATTTCAAGCATTAAAGCCTTACTAGCAGATGCCGCGCTGGCACTTTTTGGGCATGCTGTAGACGTTTCTCCCGTTGGCCATTTTGTTGAGTATTTTATTTTTGGTATTCTGCTCTGCAACGCCTTGCGTTTTTCTGTTCCGCTACCGCGCGCAATATTTTTTGCGCTCATTTTGGGTAGTGCCTATGGCGTAACCGATGAAATCCATCAGCTTTTTGTGCCAGATCGCAGCTGCGATCCACTTGATTGGCTGGTAGACACCGTCGCGGTATTTTTAGGAGCAAGTCTTTTTTCCTTGATTAAACGCAAAAGCGCAAAAGATTTGTCATCAAAAGGCGCTCGTTGAAGACACCCTTTAAGACATTCGCTAAGAACACCCGTTGAGGGCGTCTATTGAAAATACTCGTTGAAGGCACCTTTTGAGAGATGTCCACTGGAGATACCCGTTGAGAGCACTCGTTAAGAGCGCTTATTGATTGCGTAAGTCTACGGCAGATATTTACCCAGCTGTCGACTCATTCTTTACTCGGCAGCCGATTCATTCTTGCGATATTCGCCTCGTAAAAACTTATCAATATCAAGTTCATCGAGCTCTCGCAAGACAACATCGCAAACTTGTTCTAGCTGTTCGATTGTTCCCGCTTCGTCAGTATCATAGATGCCAACAGCCCCAAAATGCTGGTCCGCTAAAACCTCTGCAGCATAGAGAGAATCTTCAAATCCCCACGTTTCTTCAGGTTCGGTATGCATCTTTGCCTGAGCCCGGAGGATAGCAAGAGGTCCACGCTTGGAAATACCCATATCGCAGCTCGAAATTACCTCTTCAAAGCAAGAATAAATTCCAGCCCGCTCCAATCCTAAACGAAGCAATGAACCTGGACTCGAAGAAACAATAGTCATGTGAACTTTTCTACGCTTTAGTTCTTCAACTAGCTCTACCGCACCACGTCGAGGTTCTACTTCATGACGATAGAAGGCTTCAAGAACTTCATCCATAAACGAAAGTATCTCTTGAGGATTTGCGCCTATTCCATATTTCTCGTGAAAATAGCGCGCAGTTTGAACGGGGGTGTTTGCATTAAGGACAACACGTTCCTCTTCGGTAAGTGCGATGCCTGATTCCTGGGCAATTTTGATTTCTAAACTTTGCCAAATTCCCATCGAGTCCAACAAAGTGCCATCACAATCAAAGATCACACCTTTTACGCGCATGCCTTTCCTCTTCCCTTCGTACTCATATAGCCGTACTTAAAAAGCTCGCTTCTGCCTATAGCCCGGGCCATCTATAGTCCAAGCCGTCTCTTTTTTGATACCTTCTTATGTACCTAAGCGCAAAGACGAGAACAAGCACATCGCTGTTAAATAACTTGTCCAATTGTTTAGTGTTTATTAATTCTCAATTTATCTGCCAAAAAAGCAGGAGCGAAAAGCGGGGGCGCATGCCATGCCGCAAGCGCCCCATCGTCCACTCTCTTGTTAGGACAAGAGGATTCGCTCGAGAGAACCGTGCTTCCAACGAAAAAGGACAAGACGATTGGCGTCATCTCCAAAGAGCCCGAACAAGAGATGCGCCGGCGAAGAGGTGCAGAGGATTCCGCCGTAACACGTTTGCTCTCTCTAAGTTAACCACGACTAACTTATAATGAAAAGAATCCTGCGTCAATACCTTTTTTAAAAGATGTCTGAAAAAGACGGGATACGGCTAATTCCTGGTAGAAATCAAAATAGAAGACCCCTTAAAACAGGAGCGCCGACGCAAGAGGGGTATCACGTCGGCGCAAGCGACAAAAAAGCCGAAGCTTAGGTATCGCTCCTGTTCTTTATTGTCTCACCTGGGGTTTCAAAATTGAACCTGTTATTCTAATTTTATTTATAAGCGATTTCTATAAATTAGGTAATCTAATTTATCTCTCTAGCCTTGCGACTTCCCCTTCGATGCCGCAATGCATTCCTCTCCGCTATCGCAAGACTTCCCGCGATGCCATGCGCTACTAATCGCGCGGTTATTTAATGTTTGCCGCTACGATCATTATTTATCAAACACACCATCTCAAACGTGCCATAATAGAAGTGTCCTTAAGACCACTAATCATCAAACTTAAGGAGAGGGGTTCTCATGAAATACCAGCGTATTCTTGTTCCATTTGATGGATCCGACCACGCCGAGGGGGCGTTTACTACCGCACGTGAATTGGCTCTTCAGTCAGAAACGGCAGAAATCTTTGTAGTAAATATTGTGCCTATGACACTTGCTTCGTCGCTTACCGCAGGAACCGACCCTATTACGGGAGGATCTTCAGCATTCATTGACCAGGAAGGCTACGCCGCAATGGTCGATACGGCACTCGAGAACATCAAAAAAGAAATTGACGAAGTGGTTGATCCGCTCCTTGATGGCATGCCTGCCGAGCGCGTTCATACCGAAGTTGTTACCTACCCTTCTGCGGTTAGCGGAATCACCGAATATGCAAGCAATCACGACTGCGATTTAATCGTGATGGGACGTCGCGGTTTAGGAGGAATTCGAGGGGTACTTGGCAGCGTAAGCTATGGTGTTTTACGCGCCGTTGATATTCCAGTTCTAACGGTGAAGTAGCGAATAACTTCAACCGATTACATTACTGACTGGCGGATTGCAAAGATCCGCAAAAGAAAAGCGCCTAAGGAACTTCCTCCTTAGGCGCTTGTAAATTAGATCAATAAACTTGACCAGCAAGCAGGACACCATAAATACAGGGTCCCTCATAAAAAACTACACAGCAGCCAAAGCCTGTTCTATATCGGCAATCAAGTCCTCGGTCGCTTCAATGCCACAAGAAAGACGAATCAAGTCAGGGCTGATACCCGCTGCTTCTAGTTCCTCGTCATTCATCTGACGATGAGTTGCATTGGCAGGATGCAATACGCACGTACGCGCATCGGCAACATGAGTTGCAATTTGAGCAAGCTTCAGGTTCTTCATAAAGGTTTCTGCACCAGTACGACCACCAGCAACGCCAAAGCTCACCACGCCACAGCCACCATTGGGAAGATATTTCTGGGCCAACTCATAGTACTCATCGCCAGGTAATCCGCTATAGCGAACCCATGCAACTTTCGGATGCGCCTGTAAATATTCAGCAACAGCTTGTCCATTTTTTACATGCTGCGCCATACGCACATGCAGACTTTCAAGTCCCATGTTTAGCAAAAATGCATTCTGAGGTGACTGAATAGAACCAAAGTCACGCATCAGTTGAGCGGTTGCCTTAGTAATAAACGCACCCTCCAAGCCGAAACGCTCCGTATACACCACGCCATGGTAGCTTTCATCGGGCGTCGTTAAACCAGGAAACTTATCGGCATATTTATTCCAATCGAATTTACCTGAGTCAACGATACAACCGCCAACGCCACATCCGTGTCCGTCCATATACTTAGTAGTAGAGTGCGTCACAATATCTGCACCCCATTCAATAGGACGACAGTTAACAGGCGTGGGGAAAGTGTTATCAACAATCAGTGGTACGCCATGATCATGCGCCGCCTTAGCAAAGCGCTCGATATCCAAAACCGAAAGAGCAGGATTAGCAATAGTTTCTCCAAATACCGCTTTTGTGTTGGGCTGAAAAGCAGCTTCCAATTCTTCGTCGGAACAATCTGGAGTTACAAAAGTGCACTCAAGACCCATGCGAGCCATAGTATGAGCAAACAGGTTATATGTACCTCCGTAAATTGCCGAAGAGCAGACGATGTGATCGCCATTGCCCGCAATATTAAATACTGAAAAGAAATTTGCTGCCTGACCAGAAGAGGTAAGCATCGCTGCCGTACCACCTTCTAATTCGCAAATTTTATTTGCTACAAAGTCGTTCGTTGGATTCTGCAGACGTGTGTAGAAATACCCTGCTTCTTCCAAATCGAACAGTTTGCCCATGTGTTCGCTTGTGTCATATTTCCACGTAGTGCTTTGATAAATTGGCACCTGACGCGGCTCGCCATCTCCTGGATGATAACCACCCTGAACACAAATGGTACTAACTGACTGTGTCATGCATTCTCCTTAAATCTATCGGCGATTTTGCTTGTTTTTCGTGCGCTTATCGGTGTTTTAGTGTGCTTTGAGATTATAGAGCGCGCACGGCATTTTTGGTTACCTCTTCGTTTCGGGGCAAAAGTATTTTTCTATAACCAGCTATAGAATGGCAGGTCAGCATGGAAACAAAGACTTGTGTCGCGTACAATCGGAAAGCGTAACCTGTAAGCATTTTATGAACGAGTCGTGAACTTCCTCTAGAATGCGAGTGAATCGTCAAGTTCAGTCTACTTAGTAGCATAGTTAACAACATCAATCGCCAAGGAGCATTGTATGCCAATCAGAATTCCCGATACCCTTCCTGCAACCGGAGTGCTTGAAAGCGAAAATATCTTCGTAATGACCGAGCATCGTGCTATTCATCAGGATATCCGTCCTTTGAAAGTTCTCATTTTGAATTTGATGCCATTAAAAATCGAAACGGAAACTCAAATACTGCGCAAGCTGTCAAATACTCCCTTACAAGTTGAAATAGACCTCTTGCAAACCGTTACCCATCACTCATCCCACGTTCCTGTCGAACATTTGAAGTCATTTTATGTTGGCCTTGATGATATCCAGGAAAAACACTATGACGGAATGATTATCACAGGTGCTCCCGTTGAAAAGATGAAATTTGAAGAGGTGGATTACTGGCCAGAATTGTGCGATATCTTCGAATGGGCAAAAACTAACGTTTTCTCTACGCTCTATTTGTGCTGGGGAGCACAAGCAGGCATCTATTATCACTACGGCGTAGAAAAGCACATGCTTCCCGAAAAAATGACCGGCGTATTCGAACACCATATCTTAAAGCCCAGCTCCCCCTTAGTGAGAGGTTTTGATGACGTAGTATACGCACCCCACTCTCGTTATACCGGCGTGAAGGCAGAAGACATTGCGGCAAAACAAGACTTAGAACTCATCGCGGTATCCGATGAAGCGGGAGTTTTTATTGCAAAAAGCACCAATTCTCGTCATTTCTTCGTGTTCGGGCACCCCGAATACGACACCAACACCCTTGCAAATGAATATAATCGCGATGTAAAAAAGGGACTTAACCCTGCGCTGCCAAAACATTATTTTCCCAATGATGACCCAACGAAACAGCCTGTCTCAAATTGGAGAGCAGCGGCTCAATTGCTCTACACCAACTGGCTTAACTATTATGTCTACCAGGCAACGCCTTACGACATCAAGCAAGTAGGCGTGCAGTAGTACTCAGGATTCACTAATTAGCGAAAAGAAGTTCCACAACGAAACTTCTTTTCGCATAGAGCTTCATCTTGCACGAACAGGAAATAATTATGACTAATCAGTTGCTTGATGTTCAATTGCAAATAGCTGCCCCTATTTCAGTAGAAACGCTACTAGTCTTGAACTCTAATAACAGAAGGTGCTCCGCCTGTTACTACTCCTTCAAGGGTTAGTATTTCTTCGATTGCTTTACGAACACTGCGCTCTTCAGCAGTATGGGTTACGAAAACCAAATCTACATCTTCACGTGCAGCATTTCCTCGCTGAGTAACCGTGCGAACCGAAACATCATTACGAGAAAAGATATCTGCCGCTGCGGCCAAAACACCAGGACGATCTGCCACTACAAAACGAATGTAATATTTCGTATGCAGCTCATCCATAGAAATGAGCGGCAGCTTGTCGGTACACGTGCATCCCACAATAGGCTTTATGCCCATCTGCACGTGGCGAGCAACCTCTAATACGTCACCCATTACTGCACTTGCTGCGGGACCTGCACCTGCGCCTTCGCCGAAGAACATCGTCTGTCCTACAGCATCCCCCTCAACAAAAATTGCATTAAATACCCCATTAACCGTTGCAAGCTGATGAGATTCAGGAATCATGGTTGGATGAACACGCACATCGATACCTTTTTCAGTGCGGCGCGCATGAGCGACCAGCTTAACCACATAGCCAGAATCGTGAGCCATTGCCAAATCAACAGGAGAAATACGACGAATGCCCTCGGTGTAAACCTGGTCCATTGTCACGCGGGAATTGAACGCGATAGATGCCAAGATGGCAATTTTTGCTGCTGCATCTAAGCCGTCAACATCTGCCGTTGGATCCGCCTCAGCAAATCCGCGCTCCTGCGCTTCCTTTAGTGCGGTATCGTAATCAAGACCGTCTTCATCCATGCGCGAAAGCATGTAATTGGTCGTACCGTTTACGATACCCATAATAGAATCGATCCTGTTAGCAATAAGCGAGTGCTTTAGCGGATCGATGATAGGAATGCCGCCGCCCACGCTTGCTTCAAACGCAATCTCGACACCTTTTTCTTCGGCGAGATTCATAATTTCTTCGCCCGCAGAAGCCATGATGGCCTTGTTAGCGGTAACGACTTGCTTGCCAGCAGAGAGCGCTTCCTTAATAACGTCCTTTGCTACCCCCGTACCGCCAATAAGCTCGATCACAATATCAATCTCAGGGTCATTAATGATGTCGTGATAGTCATCGGTAAAAAGGTCCTGCAAACCACGTGAAATTGCTGGCTGAGGATCGCGTGAACATACGCGAGCCAATTCAAGATCGATACCAAAATGGCGAAGAAAATCTTGTTTGTGGTTGCTTAAAATATCAAGACAACCGCCGCCAACTGTGCCCGTTCCGACCAAGCCAATCTTGACAGCCATGTATATATCCTTTCTCTGTGACGCAGAACCGCTACGTATCCAACGCTAAGCAGGGTAACGTATAAAGAGTTCCTGGTCCTTTATACAAGTATCTGCATTGTATACAAGTTACGCTCTCTATCCTTCAAGGCATCAGAGAGCGCAACAAAGTTCACGGTATCAGGTATTTATCTTGTCTTGAGATCCTCTTTTAAATCCTCTTTTGAGGCCTTCGCCTTAAGCACTAGTCGATATCGCACGCCATCAGATCGTCATAGGTTTCACGACGCGTAACAAGACGAGCAACCCCATCTTTTACGAACACAATACCAGGACGAGGCTGGCCATTGTAGTTGCTTGACATGGAGTGGCAGTAGGCTCCGGTACCAAATACACAAACAATATCGCCTAGGTCTGGATGCTGGATTGAAGCATCGAGTGCTACCGCGTCGCCGCTTTCGCAATGCTTACCACAAAGCGTAACTATTTCGGTGCGTGGTTGACCTGCTTTATTAGCAATAACGGGCTCGTATTCCGCATGGTAAAGCGCCGTACGAATGTTGTCGGACATGCCACCATCGATAGCAACATATTTACGAATACCTGGTAGTGTTTTTAAGATGCCCACCGTATAGAGCGTCACTCCGGGTGTTGCCACTAAAGAACGACCCGGTTCGCAAATCAATCGAGGTTCTTTCAGGCCATACTTTTTGCAGGCTTTAATCATTTCCGAAGTGGTGATTTCTGCGAAATCTTCAATGGAGGAAGGCTTATCTTCTGCCGTATAAGCAATACCCAAACCACCACCGACATCAATCTCATCAATCTCGTAACCGTAAGTTTCCTTGACGCGATGAGCGAATTCAACAATAACATCGATCGCCTCACCAAAAGAATGCAAGGCAAAAATCTGGGAGCCAATATGCATGTGGAACCCTGCAAGGCGAACATTGGGTGCATCAAGAGCGTCACGAACACAGGTAAACGCAAAATCTTCACGCATCGTAAAGCCAAATTTGGAATCTTCGCAACCAGTGCGAATATATTCATGGGTGTCCGCCTCAACACCAGGGGTGATGCGCATAAAAATATCCTGCGTAACGCCCATTTCTTGTGCGATTGCAGACACGCGGGAAAGCTCAATACGCGAATCCACCACAATGCGACCCACTCCCGCTTCAATTGCTTCACGCAGTTCCTGCGGAGTTTTATTGTTGCCGTGTACGATTACCCGATCCATCGGAAAATCAACTGCACGAGCTACGGCTAATTCTCCGCCACCCGACACGTCGAGACACATGCCATGTTTATTTGCTAAACGGCAAACGGCTTTATTGAGAAACGCCTTACTTGCATACGCAATGTCGGAGTTTGGATAGCGCGTCCTAAACGCATCTCGGTAGGTGTCCATACGATTGACCAGATCGGCCTCGTCGTAGACATAGAGTGCCGTGCCATATTCGTGAGCGAGCTCAACCATATCAACGCCACCAATAAACAAGTGGTCATCTTTAACTTCTGCAGTCATGGGCAAGCAAGCTCCCAACTCCATAGTGGTGCGGTTGTCTGCCTGCTTGTTTAGATTAGATGCGGGAAGAGACATATGTGTGTTCCTTGCAAATCGAGGGTTTCTGTATCGATGTCGGTGACCTACCCATAAGCCACCTTCTTTGGTTTCCGTTAATCATACCGTTCTCTAAGGCAAGATAAAGCCACGATATCTATTTTGGCGGATTCATAGTCCGCTTTGGCATACTCGCTATTCGTTTGAGCACATTCGCCATCTGCCCTAACTTACTAAAAGCAACGCATCAAAATAGCGCAAGACCCTTAAAACAGAGCAAGAAATCTATCTAGGAGCGTTTCTTCTCGTGCTGGTTCTTTGGCTGCCGTTGGTTCATCAACCTTAATAGAATCGGTTGTCATAACGAATTGCACCAGTGTAACATTCGTATTTTTCGAGCTGGTAAAACTTGCAGGTTCAAAATCTGATTTGTCATAAGCAGACATGAGTTCGTCGATTTCAGCTTGTACCGCATCAGGAATTCCTTGCGTTTCCTGCGCAAGCGTCTGAGTTCCCTGTGCAAGATCGCTGGTGCCCTCGCTCAGATCTCCCGTGCCACCTGCTAACTGATCAAGCCCGCTTGCAAGTTCCTGTACACCCGTCCTCAAAGAGGCACTACCACCAAGAAGCGATGAGGTATCCTCCAGAGATCCTAGCCCCTCCGCAGCACCCGTAAGTGCTTGCGCAGCACCCTGCGAGCCACCTTGGGCAGCAACAAGCGTCATCAGGTTTTCAAGCTTATTTGCCATGTTGGCCTGATAGTCTGAAACTACCGGATTTTGCGCTGCCTGAGCCAAAGCCCGCTGCTTTATTTCGTCAGTAATTGGTGTTCCATATCCTGAAAGGATGCCTTCGTAAGCTTGTGCAAACGCAGCCGTGTACGCACCAACGGCTTGTTGGTAATCATCCGAAGCTTTTTGAATTTCTTCCTCAGAAACCGAACTTGCAGCATCATCCGCGCTATCACGTAAACCCTGTTGATATTGCTGAAGTCCTTGCGTCATCTGAGTAGCACCCGCTGCAAGTTCTGCAGCGCCCGACGCCGCCTGCTTGGTTGCCGAATCCACTTCATCTACGCCATTTGCGAGATCCTGTGCTCCCGCGTGAAGTTGCTCGGTTCCCTCAATAAGTCCGTCAAACTGCGCCACCAAGCTATCGGTATTAGGAAAATCAAGCGCCATAGAAAAGGGAATTGCCGCAAAGCTAATGCCACTCATTTCAAAATTGGTAACATCTGCGCTTAAAGAAACATTGCCTTCTTTATCGGGCATAACCATGAAACTCACCGTCACATCAGAACCAGAAAGGGCTATAGATCCCTGATCAGTTTTTACCTCTGTGGTGTTTTCCATAGGAAGAGTGCAGGTAATCTGCATGAGATAGTTTTCAAAATAGCGAGGATCAACCGAGGTATTCTGCGAAGTCTGAATTGTTATTTCTAAATGTCCGCTCTTACCCGCTACCTCATTAGGTGAAATTTCCTGTCCGTCCAAGAAATACTTCACCGAAATATTCCAGGGAGTCTGAGCATCGGACAGACTACCTTGATAGGAAAACTCCCCTTCGGGCAGGGTAGCGATAACCGAATCGGAAAGCTGAGTAAGCTCAGAGGTGTCAGTAAGATTTGCTACCTGCTCATATGCCCCAAAATCTTGAACTGTCTCACCCGCGTTTCCTTCTAAAACATTAACAACGTAGGCGCTTTTATTTGTTCCGCTACCATCCAACGTAGCGTACACAACCTCTTTCTTTTCAGCGCTTCCCACCACGTCCGCTGCTGCAAGTGTCCCACTGGCTTGTTCCTGTAAAGCCCCAGAACTTTGCTCTGTCTCTTGAGCATTCACCATCACAGGAACTGCCGTAACGGGCACCGCCAACACCAGGAGAAGGAGCGCACCTGCCAAAACCCGCTTTGACTGAAGTTGCTTTCTGTTACTTCTGCTGCGTTTATCCTTATGTCCAAAAGTTTCGTAGCGCATATGATCTACCCCTCTTTACCATGCGAAGTTTGAGCGGAGAGATTGCTGTTATTGTTTCCGCCATGAGTGCCACGGTCATCTCCGTGATAGAAGCGGGCCTTCCAGGTGGTCTTTTCCACCACTTTATCCAACACCATAAAGAGAATTGGAAGTAGTAAAAACGTATTGAGTGCTGCAATAAAGGCACCTCTACCAATAAGGGTTCCTAAACCGGCAATAACACCATTACTAGAAATAATTCCGATAAAGGCCCCGCACACCGTAAGAATTGTTGCCGAGGTCAAAATGGTAATCGCCGAATAAGAAATAGCTGAAAGCATAGCGGAACGTTTTTCCATTTCAACACGACGATCCAAATATGCACGCGACAGAATAATGGTGTAGTCAACCGTTGCGCCCAGCATGATGGCGCTAATAATGAGATAGCCAATGTACTGGATGCTTTCTCCCGTGAAATAAGGAATTGCTAAATTGATCCAGATTGAAATTTCAATTGTCAAAAGCAGCATGAGAGGAATACTCAAACTGCGGAACATCAGAAGAAGTACTAAGCCAATTGCCACTACTGAAGCTATAAAGATACGAAGAGAGTCATCATTGACAATAAGAGACATGTCATAGGAGGTAACGGCCGAACCCACTAAATAGTTTTCCTCGGGATAAAATTCGTCCCCTATATCACGCAAAGTCTGCACCAGAGAAAACGCTTCTTCGCTTTCCCCTTCAACCGAAGTCGATACCACAATGCGCGAATAGCCGCCCGACACAAGTTGGGACAAATCTTCAGAAGGCACCATATCAGTGGGGATATTGGCAGACACTGCCGTAACGTACGAAGTAACAGTCGATACGCCCTCAAGATCTTCAATGCGCTTAACCATTTGGAGCTCACGACCCCAATCGCCTTCGGGGACCAACATTACCCACTGCTCTTGCGCACCAAACGTATCATTTATTGCATTGGTTTCTTCGTAGAGTTCCGTGCCAGGCTCCACGAAACCACTTGCACCATACACAAAATTCGGTTGTTTTTGGCCAAGGTATGCCGGAACAGTTATTAAAGCAATAATGACCGTAAAAGGAACGGCGATTCGCATACACCAAACCGCAAACTTATCAAACGAAGGTAAAAACTTTTTATGCGCAGTCTTTTTAAGCAGCTTTTCGCTCGAAAGCACCAAGATAGGCAACAAAAACAGCACGCACAGGAAGCTGAATACGATTCCCTTTGCCAATACCACACCCATATCGGCACCAATGAGAAATGCCATGACGCAAAGAGAAAGAAAGCCGAAAAAGGTGGTTGCAGCAGATGAAGCAATAACAGCTGCTGCCTTATGCATAGCGGCAACCGCTGCATCATACGAAGTTAAGCCCTGAGCTTTAAAACCTCGGAAGGCATGCAGCATAACTATGCCGTAATCCATTGAGACCGCTAACTGCAAAACAGCGGCACACATTTGGGTAATAAAGGATATTTCTCCGAAAATAATATTGGTACCCAAGTTGTAAACAATCGAAATACCAATCACGGAAAGAAACAGAACTGGCTCAAACCATGCTTCACTTGTAATAAGCAATAATCCCAAAATGACGATAACAGCCATTACTAGTATGAGTTGAATTTCAAAATCGGAAGAGCCCTGAGCTACCGCAGAATTAATTGCTTCACCTGACATTGAAACGTCAGTTGCTCCCACTTCGTTTGCTGCTTCACGAATAAGATCCATGGATTGCGTAGCCACTGAAGTATCGAGCGCCACCTGATACAGGTATGAATCCCCTTTTTTGTAGGCAGATACCACATCAGGATCATAGGTCTCTAAGGGCTGAGAAATATCACAGGTAGTCCCCAGCCACATTACCTCTTCAACGCCCTCAATTGTTTCCATTTGAGTAGCAAGTTCACTTGCCTGAGTCAGAGAAAGTCCTTCGACCATAATGTTTGAATTAGGCGTGGGAGAATTAAAAGCTTCCTCCATGACGCGCAAAGAAACCGTAGATTCTGAACTTTCAGGAAGATAATCAGAAAACTGGTAGTTAATTTTTACGTTAGGAATACATAAGACCGAAACTATAAACAAAAGTGCAGCAAGCACTATGACCACACGACGGTGGTTGAGTGCCCCTCGAAATATCTTGTCAGCAAAGTCATGCACGTTGCAGTCCCCATTTACTACATCGCCGTTTGCAAGCAAGACTAGAACCAGTATGATTGCCGTACAGGAATAGCAGTTATGCAGAAAATTGCTGCGCAGAAACACTTACCTTGAGAAATAACTCTGACGGTAGCTTGCTTATTTCTGCATGAGGCTAAATCCTCTGTTCTATGGGTTCAAGCCCAAGTGCAAGCGGTTTACGTTTGCTAATCCTTATTGTAAAGGAGTATTCGTGCTGTCTATAACGATTTTTGCCGTTGGCAAGCTAAAAGAATCATTCTGGAAAGAAGCTTGCGCAGAATATCTCAAACGCTTAGGAGCTTACTGCAAAATAACCGTAAAAGAATTTCCGGACTCAAACAAAGAACGTGAAGCCGAGCTCTTGCTGTCCCATCTTCCCGAGCATGCCCCCATCCTCCTTTTAGACATCAAAGGAAAAGAAATCTCAAGTGAAACACTTGCAACAAAAATCGACACCTATGCCCTTTCGGGAAGTTCTCAATTGGTGTTTATCATCGGGGGAAGTGACGGCGTTACTTCTGAAGTAAAACAGCACGCCACTGAACGCATCAGTTTCGGACCCATAACTTTGCCACACAACTTGGCACGGGTAGTGCTTCTCGAGCAATTGTATCGAGCATTTAAAATATCGCGCGGCGAACCATATCACAAATAAAAAGCGCCCAAGGAAAAACTCCTTGAGCACTTTAAAGCAAGCTGTTCTAACTTAGCTTTTAAGACCAGTCACTGCCCACTACTACTAAGAAATCACCTGAGAATGCATAAGTCCCGTCGTTTTGCTTAACTTGACCCACTCCCAGCAGATCGGCAATCTTTTGTGCCTCTTCACTTTGCGAGGAATCCTCATAGATAATGAGCGTTTGCGAATAGTTGAAATCGTCCGCATTGCCCGTTTCCACAATGGCACCATCGGGAGTTAGTTTAGCTGCTGCCTCATTAGCGCATCCAGCAATACCGCTACCATTTTTCACTGAAATATGGACACCTGAAAGTGACGCACTACTCGACGAGGAACTCGAGCTTTCGCCATCAGAATTGCCTGAGCCGCCGCCACCAGCAGATGACATCGTAGCGCCTGAAGCTTCATCTACTTGAGTTTCTTCCGTAGGAGAAAGCCCCTGCTTGACGCGATCCATCATTTTCTGCCAAGCGTCTTCATCAAGAATTTCCCACCAAAGGTCATTCTCATACACTGAAGTAGTTGGAACCGCTGCCGTGTAAACATTGTTTGCGACATCTATGCCAATCATTGACTGAGCAAGACCGACCAAGCCAGCAACGCTATAGTCAGTTGTTACATAGTTTGCTAAGGTGCCAACCGTATTTGTGATCGTAGCCACATCGGAATTCATTACTTTTTCCATGATGGCGGAAAGCACCAGTCTTTGATTTGCAGCACGAATAGCATCGCCGTTACCAATATCGTCGTAATTATGACGGCTTCGGCAAAGGATAAGCGCCTGTTCACCGTTGAGCGTTTGCAGGCCAGCATCGACATGGCCGCCTGCCATGTCGTCGTTAATTTCCATAGGAACGTCTACCTCGATGCCACCCAAAGCATCCACTACCGCTTTGAAGCCATCGAAATCGATTTCGGCGTAATGGCTGATAGGAACCCCTGCTAGTTCTGAAACCGTATCAACCGCAAGAGATGCTCCACCAAACGCATAAGCCGCGTTGATTTTCTGAGTTCCATGTCCCGGAATATCTACCTGGGTGTCACGCGGGATAGAAATGAGCGTTACCTCTTTTTCCTTGGGGTCAACGCGTGCAAGAATCATCGAGTCGGTTCGGTATGAACCGCCATATTCGCCAGACTCATCGCGATCTTGTGATTTATCCGCACCAATCAAGAGCATATAGAACGGATCGGACGGAGAATCCGTTACTGCAAGTGAATTCAAAAGATCGGCATCCAAGTCGTCGCGCAACGAATTATCAACCTGACTAATGTATGCCCAAGCAGCGCCAATTCCTCCCAGCAGCAAAACGCAAACTACCGCAAGAGACACAAACAATATGCGCTTGCGCTTACTTTTTTTCTTACGCTCATGCTGCTGACGAACAAATTCACGGCTCTTAGCGTTTTGGGCATAGCGGCGATTAGCACCAGCAGGAGTAGCAGGAATGTAATTAGAAGACCTGTTATTTGCGCGGTGCGTAGAAGAACCATAATTGCTTGCGCTATATGCTTCCGCTCCAGCCGATTTACGTCGAGAGTTATGTGCAGAACTATTGCCATACGCTGAGCGATCAAATGAATGAACGCTTTGATTACGCGACATTTGAGCATCGGATCGAGTAGCACGACGATCCGCATGTGGACGCTCTGCGCCCCCACGAGTGCGGGCGGAACGTTTTGTTGGTTTGTTATTTGAAGCAAACATGAGATTAATAATGCAAATTATTTGTATAAAGCGCAAACAAATTCGGCAAAAATCATATATTGCACGGAATTTGGAAACTTTTTCGTATTTTTTACAAAACTTAGGTGTGATTCAAAGGTTCGTTAAGAGGAGCCTCAAAACTACGAGACTCCCAAACGTTGAGCCATATATGCGTTTGCGTTACGTTCAATCGAATCATCGAGCGCAACAAGCGAAACCGAAGCATCCTGTCCTAATCGACGTTGCAAAGCTGCCTTGATAAGATAATCCGCAATTTCAGGATTCTTACCGAGAAGCGGACCGTGCAAATACGTACCGATACAATTGCGATAGTGCACACCATCAGCCCCAGAAATGTCATCATTTCCGTGCCCTACCTGAGAAACCACTTTTCCAAACGGCTCCATTCCCATTCCGAGCTTAGTGCGTCCCGCATGGTTTTCATAACCCACAACAGGCATTTGAGCCAACGGTGAAGAAAGAACAATGTTGTCAATCAAACGATCAAAGCCCGTCCCTGCACGAAGCGTTTCTGCATCTATAAGAGACAAGCCCTCAACTTCTTCGTCACCCATAAGCCAGCGACGTCCTAAAATTTGGTATCCGCCGCAAATTGCCAAAAGAGGTCCATTGCTTTCTATATAGGTACGCAATTCATCTTTCATCGCGAACAGCGCTTCAGAAGCAAGTTTCTGTTCTCTATCAGGGCCGCCACCTAGCATGACAATATCCGCCGAATCAAGATGAGCCTCTTCGCCGAAATGAACCGCCTCGACCTCAACAGGAATTTCACGCCATCTGCAACGCTGTGCCAAAACGCGTACGTTTCCACCATCACCATAGAGGTTTAAAAGATCAGGGAATAAATGAACGATGCGCAAAGGTCGCTCGGTAAATTGCTCTACCCCTTCTTGATGCACATACGCATGAGTTTTGCGAGTTGGTTCGTTCGTTCCCTCTGCCACTTTAGCTACTTGCTCTTTATCTGCGCGAGCCATGAGAGAATCCCGTACCGCAGGAAGAGAAGTGTAATTTGCTATTGCGTACATCTTCCACTCAGCTGGCATTGAAAGAGCTTCATCCACCATCTCATCTACGCTGTTGATGGTTTTTGCCTCTATACCCGCATAGCGAAGACGGAGTTGCAGATCGTTTTTGCGAATACCTCCTGCATATACTATGACGTCTTTTTGCTCTGCAAGCTCTTCGAAATCACAGTCCCAAATCCAAGAAATATCATGACCATCTGCTTCGTTGTCGTTGATGAAGAATGCCGCAACTTTCTTGCCTTCTGCCTGCGTAATAAGCTTCATATTCTGGTTAAAGCCCGTAGGATTTTTCGCCAAATTCAGCAGAATTGGACGACCTTGAATGGTAAGTGACTGCAAGCGTCCATTTTGAGGGTCGAATAGATCTATTGCTTGCTGAAAAACCTCATCACTTACCCCTGCAAAATGCGAAGCCAACCATGCTGCCATCACGTTATAGATCATATATACGCCTGCACGCTGAGCACGAAGGGAAACATGAGCACCCGTTGCAGCTTCTTCGACCTCGAAAGAAATATCGTTTCCGAATACCGCGTGCTTTGCCGCAAAGTCTAAATTAGGACGCGAAAAACCGCAGTTAGGACATGAGTAAGTTCCCAACTGCCCATATTGACGATACTCATAGGTAAACATCGCCGAACAGCGCTGACACATCTGCGCATCGCTTACCATATTTTGCTGCTGATGAAGATCTTCACCCACACCAAAAGCAACTGATTTGTTGGGAACACGCAACGCAACCATGGCACACAAGGGATCGTCGGCATTGTAGAGCAACACAGTGTCGGGCGATTCGCTCAAGGCCTGCACGATAGCATCCTGTACACGATCGATTTCTCCACACCGATCAAGCTGATCACGAAAGAGATTAAGGAGCAAAACATAGCTTGCTTGAACCTGGGGTAACGTATGAGCCAACCACAGTTCATCTGACTCAAAAACGCCCCATTCAACGCTTCCTTTTGTTTGAAGAAGGGTTGTTGCTACTCCATAGGCCAGATTAGCACCCGTACGATTGCAGGCAACTGTCTTGCCTTGTCGTTCAAGCGCGTCAGCAATCATGTTAGTAATAGTGGTCTTACCGTTGGTGCCTACCACCACAATAGAACCCTCGGTCACCTTCCCCATGGATTCGGCAATAATTTGAGGATCAAGCTTTAACGCAATTTTTCCGGGCATGTTAGCTGCGGGACGCCTCGCAATGTGGCGTAGACCCCACGTGCTCATTGAGCTTGCTGAACGCGCCAATAGCTTACGTATGCTCATACCATTCCTCTCCACATGTAAGATTATCTCGAAAATAATACGGCACCACAGAAGCAAATGCCTACCAATACACCTCTATATCGTAAAAAACCTACAGCTGCACTGAAGCCTTATAGTCATAAAGTCGCCTTGCATTATGTCTTGCATGATGATCCCTAGAGTTGCCCTTGCATTACACCTCGTATGACGATTTCTGTAATAACTCTGCACCCCAAAAGCTTTTGCGCTATCAAGAATCACGAAGTCTGATTGCATTTTCTTTTACATTAATTACACATTATTATAATTTTGTGGGGATAATATTGAGTGCTTTTCTTGGCTATCTCGGTTCTGAATTCGCATCTTAGTCAATATGCCAACATCCGAATTAATATGTCTAATTTATAGGTTCTATCCACAAAGTCTATAGGCTACGCCTTTGGTTTAAGCTCCTACTTTCTATAGGAGAAGTGCGTTTTGATAGGGTTATTCGCGTTATACTTTCATCGAATACGCAGAGGGGACACGTGTGTGTATTCGCAGAGTGAGGGGGAATAATCCCGAGGGGGAAATTCCAAATAGTTGACAAGTATGCCCTTGCGTTCTTGTCGTATGAAGTGAGGACTTATGATTACCGACCTAAAAGTGAACGAACAGAACAAAAAGGAGTATTACGAGAAGGGATACTGGACCGAACAAACCCTGTTCGATGTCTGGACGGATCGCGTATCTAAATTCCCTGACCACGAATATGTAAGTGATAACCTGGGCGTTCGCTTCACCTACGCCGAAATTGATGACAAAGCTGGCCGTCTTGCTTCTTGGCTCAAAAGTGTCGGAGTAAAAAATGGAGACGTAGTAAGTTTCCAGATGCCACCTTGGTCAGAATTCTGCATCCTTTACGTAGCCTGCTTAAAAGTTGGTGCTGTTTGCCATCCTCTTCCTGTTACCTTCAACGGTGAAGACTTGGTCTACTCCATGAACCTGGTCGAGTCGAAGGCTTTCATTTGCCCAACCTTCCATCACAAAACCAACTTTGAAGATCAGTTCCTCTCTGTCAAAGATGAAATCACAAGCCTGCTCGACGGTGCTTTTTGCGTTCACGACAAAACCGTGGAATCCCACGGAACAATTACCTTAAACGAGATTTTTGAAACGTTTGAGCCATTAAAGGAAGCTCCCGAAAGTAATTCTGACGAGATTGTTCTTATTCTTTCCACTTCAGGCACTACCGGTCGCCCAAAAGCGGTATTAATTTCTCACAACGCCTTAATCTTTTCTGAAAAAACCTTTATCAAATCCCTGCATCTGACCCGTCAGGATGTCATGTTTATGCCTGCTCCTCTCAATCATGCGACAGGATTCAATCATGGCCTCATTACTCCCCTTTTGTTGGGAGCCCGCGTGGTACTGCAGCAAGAATTCCATCCAGAGGAATCTATCGAAATCATGAACAAGGAAGGCGTTACCTGGTCGATGGGCGCTACTCCATTCATTTATGACATGCTCAATGTTGCAGAAAAGAATAATCTTTCCTTTGAAACCTTAAAGCTTTATGTATGCGGCGGCGCTCCTGTTCCTGGCACCATGGTCCATCGAGCAGACAAGCATGGCCTCAAGCTTTGTGAATGCTATGGCTCCACCGAAAGCTGCCCCCATCTGCTGGTTCCACCTGAGAGCTGTCTTGAATGGAATGGCAACTGGTCTGGCATTGCTTGCGAAGGCATTGAAGTAAAAGTTGTTGACGAAAAAGGAAATGAAGTACCTTATGGTGTCCAGGGTGAAGAAATCTCTCGCGGACCCCACATGTTTAGTGGGTATTTAAAGAATCCTGAAGCAACAGCAAAAGACCTCAATGATGATGGTTGGTTCTTCTCTGGAGACTTATGTATCCAAGATGAACAAGGCAGAGTAAAGATCAACGGCCGCAAGAAAGAAATCCTTATCCGCGGCGGCATCAACATCTCTGCCAACGAGGTAGATAATAATCTTGACGGGTGCCCCGGAGTCGGAGCTCACGCAACCATCGGTTTGCCTGACGACCGTTTGGGTGAGCGCATTTGTACCTTCATCGTACAAAAGGGAGACGTTGTTCCTACGCTTGATTCGATTGCGGAATACCTTGATTCTATTGGTGTTGCAAAGCGTCTGCGCCCCGAACATATCGAATTCATTGACGATATCCCCATGACTGAATCGGGCAAGGTTAAGCGTCATCAGCTGGCTGACGAACTCGACCGTCGTTTGAAGGAGCGCGCCGAAAAGGGTGAGTAACTTCAAAAGAGCAACTTCAAAAGCGAGAATTGCTCTGGAGTAGACTTTAGAACCTACTCTTTTCACAAAGCTCCAAATATTAGTAAGCTCTAAGCGTCTTACTACCCATACCTGCTCTGAACATATAGCAAGCTCGATACTGTTTCGAGCTTGCTTTTTTATTCCTTCCTATTTCACAACATCCTTTTCCCTGGTTCTTTCCTGGCTTTCCAACACCTGCACGCAACTCGAATTACTCGCCGAAACACCCTGAAAACCAAAAATATTGAAATTGGTCCGTCAAAACATCCTATGAACAGGGATTTTTTAAAATAACTTCGCCGTTCAAAGTATTTTTTCTACACTCGGCACTTTTTTGCAACTTTTCCGAAAATTGGTATTGTTCTTGGTATGACTGGCTACACCATTATCTGGCCACTGTTTGGTGCTGCTAACCAGCTCCTCGCAGCACTCACTTTGCTTGCAGTTTGCGCATGGCTTGGCAATGCAGGCAAGAACAACAAGATGTTCTACATCCCCATGGTATTCATACTTGCTGTAACGTTAACTTCCCTTGTTCAAACGCTCTACGCTAAGGGTCTGGTTCTTATGGCAGGTACTGGAGACTTATTCAGCGCTGGAGTTCAGGCTGTTCTTTCCGCGATCCTCTTTATCCTTGCTATTGTTCTTGCCGTCAAGGGCGCTAAGACCATCTTTGGCAAAAAGGACAAGCCTCAAGCAGCTTAAAGACAGATACCTTACCGAGCTCTGAGCTTAAATCCGAGCAGACGCTCAAATCCAAGCAGGAATTTAGATCCAAGCTGGAACATAAATCCAAATAGGAACACAAAGCGACTCCGACCAGGAGTCGCTTTTTCGTTCTACAATAAGAACACCACTTGGGTTCTACAAAGCAGATGGCAAAACATCACACAAGAGAAACTCAAGGAAAATCAAGGGGGAGAAAGGGAAACACTATGGCATACGAAACGATTTTGGCTGAAGAGCGTGAGGGCGTTTTACTTATCACCTTTAATCGTCCAAAAGCCAGAAACGCCATGAGCTCTTTGATGATGGAAGAATTCTCCAGTGAGCTGGAGCGTTGGGACAATGATCCGAATCAACGTTGCTGCATTATCACCAACGCAGGCACATGTTTTTGCGCAGGCGCAGATTTGAAAGAACTTGCTGCGGGTACCTATCACTTACCAAAAGGTAAGGAGAACTGGGGGCTTCTCGGCATGTCAAAACATCGTTTCAAGAAACCACTCATTGCGGCAGTTAACGGGGTTTGCGTCGGTGGAGGTTTAGGCCTTGCGTTGGCATGCGATATCGCAATCGCCAGCAATCATTCCGTCTTCGGCCTACCCGAAGCTCGTCATGGTCGCGCATCGACAGGCGATGGCGCTATTCTTCGCCTTATGCAACAAATCCCCCAAAAATACGCCGCAGAACTTATTTTGGTCGGCGACAACATCGATGCCCAGAAAGCATACGAGTGGGGCCTTATTAGTCGCGTGGTAGACGAAGATGCCCTCCTTGATACCGCATTCAAACTTGCCGAAGGCATCGTAAAAAGCGCTCCCCTTGCCATCGAATATTCCAAAGCAGCCATGAAAGAAGCTGCTGCCTGCGATGACGAATTCCCTGGTGCGGGCTGGAGCATTATGGACTACTATCAAGAACTCGTTAATGCCACCGAGGACTCTCTCGAAGGTCCTAAAGCATTTGCCGAAAAACGCGAACCTCAATGGAAAGGACGCTAGAATTGACGCCCGAAAACACTACTTCTTGTGAACATAATTCTCAATGGAATCCTTCGGAATCAGAAAACTACCCCGTTTCCTGTCCTCAGTGTGGGCAGGAAACGGAATTCACTATTTGGACCATATTAAATTCTTTAGAGAATCCTCAGGAAGCACAGTCTCTCGCTAAGGGATCCCTAACTGATTTCACCTGCCCAAATTGTGGATACCGCACCGTTTTGAATCATCCTTGTCTTTATTTAGACCCGATACAAAAGTGCATGATTTACAACGTTTGTGGCGATGCCGAGATGTCCGAGCAGGCAATCCTTACATTCAACACGCTTAAAAACGAAGAAGAAACCCTCAGCGACGCACTCTTTCGCATTGTAGATACACACGCGCAGCTTTCAGATAAGGTGGCAATTCTTTCTGAAGGCCTCGATGATAAGGTGATGGAAGTGCTCAAGTTGAGCGTACTTGGACATGCCCAAAACCAAGGAAAGGTCACCGAGGATTCCTATTGCGCAGTCCAATTTACGGAACGCATCGACGGCGAACTCCACTTTCGAATTCAAGCAGACAACGAAACCTTTTTAAGTTCGATTTCTGAAGAGGCCTATCAGGTATTTGCCGAAGCACTCGTTTCCAAAGAGCCACCTCTTGTTCACCCTTATGTGGTCGATCTTGAATGGGCATACTATGCGCTTACTGAGATATCTCAGTAAGCGCAATCTGAAAACCGTAAACAAAATGCTAAACCCATACGAAATTTTTAAAATCTGAGTTGATAAGCTAAAACGAGCCTTTAGTACCTGCAGTTACAAACGCTCCAAGTAACCCAAGTAGCCACGCGAATTTACCGCCCGAAGAGTTGCTCTTATTACGCCTATGCCGATGCAGCTCGTGCCGCTTCTTCTTCCGCTGCGCGAGCTGCCGCCATTTGTACAGCTTCTTCAGCATTTGCAGGATACAAACCGTAGCTTGGATTCAACACGCTCTCTGGCATAGGTGCTCCCGCATAACAACGAACCGAGCCATCCGCGTCAAACGTATCGATTTCTTCATCTGAATAGCCCAGTTCTTCAAGAACTTCACGAGTGTCATAACCCACAGGACGGGAACGATACAATATCGGATCGCCCATGCTTGCTAAACGAACAGGAGCCGTAGTGATGGTGTAGGAGTGATCATCACCATATCCCTGATCCTCGTAATACACGCGCCGGAGCTGGTCGTTGTCGAAGGCTTCCTTATCTTGCAATACGTCCTCCACGGTACGGCACTTTTCGCAGGCAAGTTCCTGCTCCATTAAGAAAGGCTCCCATTCTGCCCAAGTTTTGGTCTTAAAAATCTCTTCCATTGCCGCAATTACCTCAACGTTCTTGCCATTTTGCGCAAGAGCCTCGAGGCTGGTATAAGATTCATCTTTCCAATACTTGGGATTCATGCCAATTGCTTCAAAAACTTTACGATGGAATTTGTTGTAGTTTCCAAAGCACATAACGAACCACACACCATCGGAAGTGACATAGCTGTTATTGGTTGGACAAGGCGCTTCGGCGCGATTTTTCGGATGTTGCTGACCTTGCTGCTGAGCACAAATAGCACTCATCATGCCCCAATTAGAAACATGATACAGACTTGTTACAACCTTATCGCCTACCCCCGTACGCTGAGCATTCCAGAGTGCAGCCAAAATACCAACCGCTAAAGCATTGGAGGAATTCCAATCACCAAACGCAACAGGAGAATTGCCCACCTCAAAATGTTCCCCTGCATTAGGGAAGCTCATAGTTACACCGCCGCGCGCAGAATAGGTAATGGCATCGTATCCCTGCTCATCGGCCATTTCCCCTCGTTCTCCGTAGCCACGAAGCTGCGCCCAAACAAGACGAGGAAACTTCTTATGCAGTGTTTCATAGTCAAGCCCCATACGCTTAAGCGCTGGAGTGCGGTTACTGGTAATAAAGACATCGGCATCTGAAAGCAGCTTAAGCATTGCCTCCATGCCTTTTTCAGTCTTTAGGTTAAGCGAAACCCATTTTCGATTAAAGCCACCGCAATCAAAAGCAGCATCATCGATATCGGTTTTGAACTTCATTCCCCAGGACACACCCTGAGTGCGCTGGTCATCACCAATTTCGCGTTCAATTTTGTAGACGGTTGCACCTAGTTCCGCCAATAAACGGGCGCATCCAGGTGCTGCTGCAAAAATAGTAAGGTCTACAACCTTTAGTCCTTGTAATCCACCCATAGTCTCCCTCTCCCTCTGAGCGTGATTCCCCCTGTTTTTATGTTTCCTTACGCAACCCCGTAAGTTTTATCTATCCTCAGTTTAGCGTTCCTGCTTAACTTAAAGCCCCCCTGATTGCTCCGAGTCAAGATATACCAGCTGTGCTTCAATGCTCCTTAAAGAAGCCCATCGAAGATGCTCGTCCACCCCTTCGTATACCGCATCGAACAGTGAATCCGCATCGCGCGAAACCCCCGCTGCAAGGGCTTGCTTAACCTGATCAAGTCGCTCAATTCGGTGATTGCGCGTTGCCCTAATTGAGCGAAGCGGATCAACGATGGGATGCCCATGACCAGGACAAAACACGTTTACTTTCCCTAGATTAACAAGATCTTCAAGGAGATCTAATGACGCCAAATAATCGGCTAAGTTGCCATCAGGGTGAAACACCACTGTAGGACCATGCCTAAAAACTACATCCCCTACAAACATCAGTTGCTCTTCTGAAAGCAAAATTCCCAAAGAGTCGCTCGAATGACCGGGCAGTTTATATATTTCAAAAATGGGAGCACCCTCGAACGGGTAGAGTAAACCCTCTTCCAGCAGATAATCCACTTTAAAAGTTCCACCCGAAGTATCGGCGCCCATTTCTAATTTAGGTCCATAGATGGGAGCTCCGCTTCTTTGCGCCAGCTCAACGGCACCCGCCGTGTGATCGTGATGATCGTGCGTAAGAAAAATCGCACCTACCTTCACTCCCATCTCCTCGCACGCATCTAAAATACGCTGCGTCTGTTCTCCTTCAGGAGATGGATCAACAACAATACAACGAGTGTCTTCTCCTTGAACCTTATCTGGATTCGCAATCAACCAGGTGTTAGTACCCACGTAGGTCATAGGGCTTGGATTATCAGCCTTAACGCACGTAACAAAGCTGCTTACGCGACCTCCCTGCCAAGATTCAGTATCTGCAATAAAGGTTGAAACGATATGTTCTTCCGACATGTCATCTTCTAGCGATAACAGAGGACGTATCGTCTGTTCCTTATTCGATTGAGCTTGCGCGGTTTGATTTTGAACATTGTCGTTTGTGTTGTTTGTCATAGCACCCTCATTGGCTTCGTTAAATAATCTATAAGGTATATTCGCCTACGAAAGCTCTCCACGAAGGCCAATAGAGCCATCTTCTCGGTAATAAGGCTTAGACATAATCTTTTTTAAAGTCCTGCGCGCTGAAACGAAGGTCTCCGCATCGTGCGCATTCGCAATACAAGTAAGGTTGTATACCGTAGGAGCTAAAACGAGCCAACGATTTGCGTCACCTTCACGCAATGCATACGCAGGAGTTACCCATCCTGCAATTTGAGCCTCACTTGTTTTATCGTCTGCAACCTGTCCCTCAGGCATCAACGCAGAGAAAAAGAAGGTGTCGTAGCGCTTGTGTTCAAACTCAGGCGTACAGAAGTTAGAAATAAGTCCCAGAAGGTCTGTACGCAATACAAGATCGCGGCGCATAAGCATTTCAGAAAGAGCGAGTTCATGAGCTTCAAGCGCTCGTCGATCTTCGGCCCAAGAGGGATCAGACAAATCAGTTACCAAGTCGCCGTTTTCGAATCCTGCCAAGAGTACTCCGCATTCTTCGAATACTTCACGCGCAGCAGCCACCACAACTTTCCGTGCGGTTTCTTCGTCAACGTTCATGTAATTTGCCCATTGCGCAGGCGTGGGACCAGCCCATTTCAGGCCGCACTCAGAGTCTTTTTCGTCAACGCGCCCACCTGGAAACACTACCGCATCTGGTACAAAGTCCATTGTTTTAACACGGCGAAGCATAAACACTTCCAGCTCTTGTCCTGTAGGAAAATCAGGTGGATACTCGCCATCTTCAATTCGATATTTGGTTTGACCAGGCTTTGAATCACGCACGAGCATTACGGTAGCCGCAAAGCGTGGTGAAACTGGCTGAAAATCTGGATTGTCCAGTAATTCTTTTGCTGCTGCGAGAGATTTTTCATTTGGAGAGCTCTCAATTACGCTGCCATTGACTCGTATACCCATAGATCCTCCTTGCACACCAGAAGCATCTTCTGAATTTCGCCCCAACGAAAGACAGTATCTGCCGTGATTTTGAATACTATGGTTCCATCATAACTAGTTGGTGCATACCCTCCAAGGCTTGTTTTTCTTAACCACACTTTACAGAGAATCGTTGCGCAGCCCTCGTTAATCCATAATAAAAAATGATACTAAATTACTAACATTTTCCTTTTTTCTCGCCACCCCGCGGTGATTAGGTGATACGATGAAGACACTGAACTAATGGAGGTTTTATGAAGCCATTTGTCTTCGCTTAAGTGAAGAAGGTGCAGCGAAAACAGCTGGCAGGTAAAGCCGCAACGGTAAAGGAGGTGCACAGATGGACTTTTTAGCTGATCCGGTCCTGTTGGCGCGTATCCAATTCGCGTTAACCGCCATGTATCACTTTGTCTTCGTGCCACTATCCATCGGCTTGGGACTTATCGTAGCTATCTTTGAAACAAAGTACTACCGTTCCAACAAGCCCGAAGATGCCGCTGCCTCACGCTTCTGGATAAAGGTGTTTACTGCTACCTTTGCTTTAGGCGTTGCAACCGGCATTACGATGGAATTTTCGTTTGGAACCAACTGGGCAGATTATGCTCGCTTTGTAGGTGATATCTTCGGTGCACCTCTTGCAGCAGAGGCCCTTCTAGCCTTCTTCTTGGAGTCGGTATTCTTAGGCGTTCTTCTGTTTGGCCGCAAAAAAGTTGGTAAGAAGTTCTACCTTGCCTCCGCTTGGCTGGTTTGGTTTGGCTCCTGCCTTTCCGCACTTTGGATCATTATCGCCAATTCCTGGATGCAGACTCCTGCAGGTGCAGAGCTTTCCGCTGATGGAACTCAAGCAATTTTGACTGACTTTATTGCTGCAGCGTTTAATGCCACCACCATCCCTCGCTATCTCCATACGGTTGATGCGTTGCTGATCATGGGGGCTTTTATGGCTCTCGCGATTGGTGCTTGGTATCTGAAAAAGGGTCGCCATACCGAATTCGCTCTCAGGACGGTACGTGTCGCCTCGTGCGTTGCCCTTGTTACTACCGTTCTTATGGTGGCTTTCGCTCATCAATCAGCCGTTGTTGTCGCTGAAGAACAGCCAACCAAGTTTGCCATGATGGAGGGCGCCTACGAAACTGAGGCTATGCCCCTTTATGCACTTGGCTGGGTTGATGAAGAAAGCCAAGAAGTTATTACTCCTCTTGCCATCCCTGGTGGAACTTCATTCTTAGCTTCTTGGGATTTCGAAAAAGAATATCCTGGACTCAACGATCTTGCCGCTAGCGGAGTATACGGAAGCGACTTCACTGAAGAGACTGTAGACGAACTGCCGGTAAACACCGTATTCCAGAGCTACCATTTAATGGTAATCATGTTCGGCCTTATCGCGCTTGTTACTATTTTGTCCTTCATCTTTACCTATCGTAAAGGCCGCATCAAGAACATGCGTTGGCTGCAAAACTTGGCAATTATTTCTCCTTTATTCCCCTTCCTGGCAATTCAGGGTGGTTGGGTAACTGCAGAAATTGGACGTCAGCCTTGGTCTGTCTATCCTGCTTCTAGCAGCCCTGACGGAATAAGCTTATTGACTGGAGAAGCAAACTCGCTCGCCGTAAGCTCACCTGAACTTGCAATTACCATTACGCTGTTCTGCTTGATTTATCTGTTCTTGATTATCGGCTGGGCGCGTATCGTAATTCACCTCATCAAAAAAGGTCCTCATTCTGAAGAAGTACAGAAGGATGGTGAATAGGCATGACTGTTTTAGGAATTCTTTGGTTTATCCTCATTGCCGTCCTTATTGCTGGCTACTTTATCTTGGACGGATTCGACTTAGGATCAGGTGTTCTGTCACCCTTTGTAGCTAAAGACGAAAAAGAAAAAGCCATCGTCCGTCGCAGCATTGGTCCAGTTTGGGACGGCAACGAAGTTTGGTTGCTTACCGCAGGTGGTGCCCTGTTCGCAGCATTTGCGCCAGCTTACGCCACTACCTTCTCTGGCTTCTATTTAGCTATCATGCTGGTCTTGTTTGGCTTAATCGTGCGTGCCGTATCGCTTGAATACCGTGCTCATGATCCCAAATGGAAGAAGCTCTGGGATGCCCTCTTCTTTATTGGCTCTCTGCTTCCCGCTCTTTTGTTTGGTGTTGCTATAGGAAATGTATATGCAGGCATTCCAATGGATGCTAATGGCGACTACAACGGCATTCCTCTACTTGGCCTGATCACTCCCTTCACGCTTTTATGCGGGCTTTTAGGCTTGTCGTTCTTCCTTATGCAGGGTGCCACCTGGTTGGCTATGAAAGCACCGAAACCTTCCGCTTTCCAGGCACGCCTTGCTGGCCTGCGTCGTCCCCTTGCGCTCGTAAGTTTGGTTCTCTTTGCAGCAGTAACCGCCTACGCATTGGTTGGCATTCAGCCCACAATGGATCCTGCTCTAGAAATTATTCGCTGGCTGGTATTCATCTTAGTTGCCGCTGCACTGATTGGAGCAATCGTCACTTCTAAGACGGAAGGAAACGACCTTCTTCCCTTTATCTTCAGCAGTGCCGCAGCTCTTTTCCTGGTTGTGCTTTTTGCCGCTTCCATGTTCCCGAACCTGGTAGTTGCATCTGCTACTTCCATCGGTGAAAGCATCACCATTGCAAATGCAGCTTCATCCGATCTTGCCCTTGGTTGGATGACGGGTATTACCTGCGTCGGTTTGCCGTTAGTCTTGATTTATCATGTAATTATCTATCGCACCTTCCGCGGCAGAATCACCGACGAAGACCTGAGCGAATACTAACGCTTAGTAAACGCAAAGCCGCTGTAATACTTTAAGTTTGCAGCGGCTTTCTTTTTTACTCACGCCATCTTCTCTGGAGAGAATACAATGATTGACCGTCTGTTATTTACCATCAAAGGAGTTCGTGAAATGCTTATGCGTTGCACACTCTTTTCGCTGATAACAGGTGCATTGCTTATGGGTCAAGCATTTTGTCTCACCAGCGCCTTGGTTAATCTTTGGTACAACCAACCTCTTTTTGATCAAGTTCCTTTTTTGATAGGTTTTTTCATCTGCCTTGTCGCTCGGCAATTTGTCGACAACGCTCAATCGAGTCAACTTGAGTCGTTTGCCTGTCGGAAAGCCGATGAATTTCGCGATGCTCTTTTCGAGAAACTCTTCGATGAAGGACAGAGTCTTGTTCAGGATAAGGGGACAGGTGGTTTTTCCACGCTCCTTGTCGAAGGCATCGATCAAGTCGAAGCTTACCTCCGTATGATACTTCCCCGCATGACCAAGCTGGTTATTGTACCGGTAATGCTTCTTGTTCTTCTTTTTATTCTTGATTGGGTTTCTGCACTTATTGGCTTATTGGTTTTTCCTGCCATTATTTTGCAGATGGTGCTTATTGGCCACACCGCCAGTCTTGAAGCAGGCAAGCAACATAAAGAATATCAACGCCTTGCCAATCATTTTCTCGACTCAATACGCGGCATAGATACTCTTAAATTGTTCGGGCGCAGCAACGACCAAACAGAAAAAATCTACCAATCAAGCGAACGTTTTCGTACCGCAACAATGAAGACCCTTCGCGTTGCTACCTTATCTGGTGCAGTTCTTGACGCATTTTCCACCATCTCCATCGCAGCCATTGCCGTCATGCTTGGTTTTCGGCTGGTCGATGGTTCGCTTACCCTTTTTCCCGCCCTCTTCGTTTTGGTGCTTATGCCTGATTACTTCAGACCTATTCGAGAATTCGCTTCCGATTATCACGCATCTCTTGACGGCAAAAATTCCCTTCATTCAGTCCTTGCCATTATTAACGCACCTCAATCAACTTCTAAAGAAAACAGCGCTTCCTTAGAAGACCAACCGACTCTTTCCTGGTCAAACGACAGCACCTTGCATTTGGATAATCTATCTTTTCGTTACCAAACCGACGATGCCTTTACCCTCGATAATATTTCAGCTTCTTTTTCTGGTGCTCAAATCGTAGGCATTATCGGACAATCCGGCAGCGGGAAAAGCACCCTTGCGCATCTATTGGCAGGACTCAGTGATCCTACGTCAGGATTTTTCACCTTAAACGATAACGTTTTACCAACACTGCGCTGCTCTTCTTGGCAAAACCAACTTGCCTATATACCGCAAAACCCCCATATTTTTCATGCATCTCTCCTCGACAATGTTGCCTTCTATAAACCTGATACCCCTCGTAAAGAGGTGGAAAAGATCTGTTCTCTTATGGGCCTCGACAATCTCATTGAAGATCTTCCTGAAGGAATCGATACCGTCATCGGCGAAGGAGCCCACTCTCTTAGCGGAGGGCAAGCTCAGCGCATCGCATTTGCTCGTGCTTTTCTAAATAAGGATTGCAAAGTACTTATTTTTGACGAACCAACCGCACACTTAGATATTGAGACGGAGCTAGAACTAAAAGACCGTATGCTTGAACTTATGCAAAATAAGCTCGTCTTCCTTGCAACCCATCGTCTTCATTGGCTTTCTGCAATGGACACGGTACTTGTTTTGCAAGAGGGGCATCTCCTTGCTCAGAGTTCACCAGAAACTCTTATTCAGCAGGGAGCAATCAAAGTAACGCACCCTCCTTTCGAAGACCTCAGAACATCCCGTTCTGCTATGGATTTCACAGCGAAAGAAGGTGAATCCCATGTCGACTAAAAACGCGAAAGATACCGCTACAAAAATGCCCAAGAGTACCTTTTCTTGGAAAGACGATACCTGGGTAAAACCTTATTTCGGACGCTACAAAAAGACTCTCTTTCTTGCTCTATTCCTTGGTGTAATTACCATAGGATTTGCTTCTGCATTGATGTTTACCGCCGGTTGGCTGATTGGTGGATCTGCCGAAATGCCGTATTCGATTTTACTTTTGGGAACGCCCCTTCTTTGCGTACGCATATTCGGCATTGGCAAACCTGTTCTTCAGTATGCCGAGCGCCTCACGAGTCACGATTGGGTCTTGCGCATGACGTCTAGTCTTCGCGTCAAACTCTATCTTGCCTTTGATGCCCGTGGCATTTTCTTTCATTCACTTTATCGCCTAGGAGACGCCCTCGGTCTTCTAGCGGAAGACATCGGGCATATTCAAAATCTTTACTTACGCACCATTTTCCCCGTAGTTATAGCTTGGATCATAGGCTTGTTTTTAATTATCGGGTTCGGACTCTTTACCTGGTGGATGGGTGTTATTGTGCTGGTTCTGCTTGCGCTTGAACTTTTTGTAGTCCCGCTCGTTTCCGCTTCTGTCAATGGAGCACGACAAGCAAAGCATAAAGCGCTCAAAGCATCCCTTTACACTGAAATAACTGACGACACCCTTGGCATTACCGACTGGGTGCTCTCTGGTCGTTATCAAGATTACCAAAAGCGACATCAAAAAAGACAAGCCCAGCTGCGTATTCTTGAACAAGAAGGACATGCGTTTGATAAACGTCGAGACGTAATACTGCAAATCCTTTTTGCTCTCGGTGCAGTAATAGTGCTTTTATGGGCAGCTCTTTCTTTTAGTGGTCAAACAGGAGGTTCTGCCAATTGGATTCTTGCCTTTGTGCTGGGGTATTTCCCCCTCATTGATGCTTTTGCGCCTTTACCTGCAGCAGCCACTGAAGCTCGGGCGCACCAGGATTCCATTCAGCGTCTCAATGAACTGCCCTCTATCGAACCTAAAGTAGTTGAAGACCATACCGACTCCACCAAACCTCACACACCCGCTAAAACCAATTCGGTTGCAGTAAGCAAGCAGAAATCTTCAACGCCTTGCGACTCAGAAAAAGCTCCTACCGACCAGTCTTTCGAAATAAGGCTTGAAAACGTCAGTTTCTCGTATTCTCAAACGGGACGACTTCTGCTGGACAACCTTTCGCTTTCTATACCAGCTCAAGAAAAAATAGCAATCTTGGGCAAGAGCGGCGCAGGAAAATCAACTCTTGCGTCCCTTATTCGTGGCGATTTAGTCCCCACTAAAGGCACCGTAACAATAGTTGATCCAAAAGGGAAAGAGCTCCACACCAGCGCTCTTAACAACAAGGCTTCTGACTTTTTCGGGGTGATTCAGCAACGTACCTACGTGTTTAACGCCACCTTGCGTGATAACCTCCTGATAGGAAATCCTCACGCAAACGACGAAGAGCTTATTGAAACGCTTCATAAGGTTGGACTGGGGTCTCTTCTCGAGCGCCTACCTCAAGGCTTAAATACTATTGTTGACGAAGCGGGACTTCGTTTTTCTGGCGGAGAGCGTCACCGCATCGCTCTTGCACGCGTTCTTTTGCAGGACGCTCCTATAGTCATACTTGACGAACCTATGGTGGGACTCGACCCTCTTACTGAACAACAGGTCCTTGAATCTATCTTTTCTACTCTACAGCACAAAACTATAGTCATGATTACCCATCATTTACAAGGCGTGAGCAGTATGGACCGTGTCCTGTTCTTAGAAAATGGCCACCTAAAACTAGATGGCCATCCAAAGAAGCTTGCTCAAACAAGCAAATATTTCCAGCAACTCTTAGCGCTTGAACAGAATGCTCTTTTGCAGTAGCTCTTCCGCGGCAGCTCTTCTCTTCTGCAGTAACTCTTCCACAGCAGCTCTCCTACCGTAGCAGCACTCCCACTACTTACCTTCGTCGTTTTCTTCCGGGACTTCGATATGCTCGATAAGAACGCTGATCTTATCGATGCGGTAGCCATCCATGATATTGATAACAAGGGTGAACTTCTTATCGGCGTGAACAAGCTCGTACTGGTCTCCCTCTTCAGGAATTTTATCCAAGAGATCAAGCATCAAGCCACCCGCTGTTTCATAGTCGTACACAGGAACGGGTTCGAAGCCCAAAAACTCTACGAACTGATCTACCGGAAGAGACCCGTCAACTACATACTGATTTTCGCGGACCTTCAAGATTTCATCCTGATCGTCATGAAGGTATTCGTCTTCCATTCGACCAATAATTTGCTCTACCACGTCACTCATGGTAACGATACCGGAAGTACCGCCATGCTCATCAACTACGACCGCGATCTTCGTATGCTTCGACTGAAGCATTTGCATCAATTTGGAAATCGAAAGACTTTCAGGAACTGCCTGGATAGTACGAATGCGCAAATCCTTCATCGAAGAGCCCTCTGGCAGCAGATAGGCATCTTTGATATGGACAAAACCGATGATGTTATCTTTATCTTCCTTGTAAATCGGATAACGGGTGAACTTATTAGCGCCCATAATCTCAAGATTCGTTGCAAGATCGTCGTCAAGGTCAATTGCCACCACTTCGGTGCGAGGTGTCATGATAGATTCGGCATCTTTATCGTCGAGGTCGAAGATGTTATCAAGATACTGATATTGATCCTGTTCAATAGAACCTGATTCAGCACTTTCCTCTAACAGGATCTTGATTTCCTCTTCAGTATAGGCATCATGCTCTTTTGAAACATCATGACCCGTTAAACGCATAATGCCGTTGGTAAGCGTATTGAACAACCACATGATGGGATAGGTCATCATATAGAACGCATGCAAAGGAGCTGCGGTATGCAATGCGTAGCTTTCTGTATTCAAAATTGCCATAGACTTAGGAACCAGTTCGCCCACAACAACATGAAGAGCAGTCATGATGAAATAGCCGATGGCAACTGAAATAGCAGTAACGGCAGCATCAGGAAGACCCAGGGCCACAAAGACAGGATGGAAAAGCGCAGAAATCGCTGGTTCGCCTAACCAACCTAGCGCCAAAGAAGCAAGCGTAATACCTAACTGGCAAGCAGAAAGATATGCGTTCACATTGTCGGCAATATGCGCAGCGCGTTTCGCCCCTGGTTTCCCTTCTTCAACAAGAAGTTCAACTTGTGACTTACGAACACGCACCAAAGAAAACTCCGCCATAACGAAAAAGGCGTTCATCAATAAGAAGAAAACTACTAATAAAAGACTTACCCAAATCGGCATGTATTAATCGTTCCTTTCAATAAGCCGCGAAAAAACTTCCAAAACCTCACCCGAGCTCTTACACGGCCATCTCCCCCTTTAGGGATAGATTCATACCAGCGCTCATGCACTGAACAGACAAAATAACTTGGGCATAAGAAAACGCAGTCATGTCACACCAAGACATAGACCGCGTTGGACCACTTACTACATTCGTATGATTACTAAAGCGTTTTCGGATCGAATAACATCGACCGCCGCCGTCGGAATCGTTCACGACAGCTAAATCTCCTTTTCTGGAACAGCACTTCGCTGTTTCCCTCGTGTACTTCAGCATAACCTGCTCGGCAGCATAACCCACTCGAACGTGTTATCACTTACTGTTACATCATGGTATCAATGCATAAATCTTTGTCAATTATATAAGCGGTAGAGAGGCGCTCTTCACAAACCTAGCGCAACTATTCTTACTCCAACATGCCCAAATCCTGATCAAGCCCTATTTTTAAACCTTGCCTAGCACCCACACTACGTTATGGCAGTCTAGCGCCACGTGTTACCCCGCACACTTCACTCATCGATATTCGAACCCTAGCGTGTCTTAAACAACTCTTCAGCTATTTCGATTACCTGATCACGATGAGAAGTGCTATCGGGAGCACTCGTCATCACTGAAATCAGATACGTTTGACCGTCGTATTCTATTAATCCCGCATCACAAAGACCGCTAAAGCGAGGCGTTGAGGCAATCCATCCCGCCTTATTAAGCACTACCGCGTCAGTATTGGTAACTGACCCTTCTGACTCATCGCGCTCCTCTGAAGCTGCGTCATTTGACATCTCATTTTCCGAAGACAAAACGTTTGTCACTCCCTCACGAATGAAAGAAACGTTTGTTTGGGTAAAAAGTTCCCGCAGACGATTTGCTGCTTCGGTTCCTGTTTGTAAATACTGATATGTATGAAACCAAAGTAAGGCTGATTCACGTGCTGAATACCGTGGGAAATGAGTATCGTTAACAATGTCGGAGTTTACCCCACATGATTCAATCCAGCCCGCAAATCCTGCTCCATCGTAAGAGTTTCTTAGCGTTGAAAAGGCGGTATTGTCTGAATAACGCACCGAAGCATCCATGAGACTGATTGCCGAAGAAGAAAGCCCCACTTCGCCGTCTGCTAAATGTTCGCTGAGATATGCTGCATAGATGCCCTTAAACGAACTTGCGCCGTAGATACGGGTATCCAAGTTATAGGAAACACCTTTACCTGAATCCAAGTTCATAAAGAAGCATCCTGCTTCATAGCCTTGGGATTCCAGCGCTCGGATTGCCTCGGTTAACTCATCCCCCAGCAACTCCTCCGGTTCTTCAGATATTCCTCCGATGAGAGAAAACGCTTCAGGAGCTTCTTCTGAACTTGATATCCCTTGTATTGCCGATACATTAATAAATAAGTCCGTCACAGCCTCCTGCACCGCCGTATCGCCTATTTGCGCAAACACCACTCCTCCTTCTTCGGAAAAGTGCAGCGCTCCTTGTTGATCAGCGCTAAAAACACCGAGTCGTTCGGCGATAGCAGAATCTCCTACATCGAACGAAACAAGAGGATCGTCGTTTACCAAAACAGGCTTCTGACTCTCCATCTCTGAATTCGCTGAAGTCCTGTCAACAAAAACACACGAGACACCTGCCGCCAGACAAGACACTACCAAGGCACAAACGCAAATCACAACCACTACGGGATGTTCTTTTCCTTGGGAAAAAGCATCTTGAACTGCAACTTTGATCCGCTGAAAGGCAGTTTGCAAATTGCTCGCTATATTTGCATCGCTCGCTATATTTACATCGCTTGCGAAAGGTAAATCACTCGCTAAACTGCTTCGACCTTGGGTTTCTTCAAAAAGAGCTTGCGTGCCCTTGCGGAAATAGCTCAAAACGCAAAGCCTTGCGTCACGAAGCAGTCGCTTAAGCTGTACAGATATTTGTTTAAGGGGAGTTTGTTTCATGGCGAAATAATAACGCCCCTTTTCTTTAGCTTTCACCATGTTTGGAGAGAAAACATCGAATTGTCGGCTAACTCACCTATTAATTAAACATTGTGTTCATTTTTTATTTCATTATGACTTTCTCTGACAAGAAATTCTCAATAGGTACAATAGGAGATATCGAATACGTAAGTTCGCAAAGCGAGCTAAAAGGTCTTTCTTTACAAGAGAGACCTTTCTTAATAAGGGGTCTTTTCAGGACTGAAAAGTTTTAGAAACGAGGAGGGACATGGAGCAAGCAACTGCACTCGAGCGCTCTTCTTCACCAGCAATATCCGAGCGCACTCATGTAGGTGAGAGCTTCACCAAGCTCTTATGGGTATTCCTTCTTATGTCAGTCGTAGGGCTCATCGGTGAAACCCTTCAGCATTATCTTGCCTTTAATGAATGGGAAAGTCGTCCTGGTTTTATTTGGGGGCCCTTTTCTCCCATTTACGGTACTGCAGCAGTGCTGCTAACCCTTATCCTCGAACCCCTGCAAAAGAAAAATCCCCTTGTGCTTATTGCTATTGGAGCGATTGTGGGAGGCGGATTAGAGTATTTTGCCAGCTGGGCAATGGAAACGTTTGGCGGCATCGTTGCTTGGAGTTACCTCAATAATCCGTTTAACTTCGATGGAAGAACCGATTTATTCCATGCTTTGGTGTGGGGTACCCTCGGAATGCTGTGGGTAAAGATAGGTCTTCCCCTTTGCGAAAAAGGATTTAGCTATCTCAACTTAAAAAGCAAACTTTCTCGCTTTGTTACCGTTGCTCTTTCGGTATTTCTTGTTCTGAACATAATCATGACCATTTGCGTTTTAGTTCGCACCGACGACAGAGCAAGCGGCATCCCTCCCCAAAATGCCTTTGAACAATATATCGACTACGCCTATCCAACTGAAATGCTCCAAAAGCGATTTCATAATATGGGCGGACTAGGAATGTAGCCATAAAAAAACGGCTGACCCAAAGCAGGGCCAGCCGTTTGGCATCGTCTAGCAAACTAGTCTTCGTACCAATCTGCTGCATCTTCCAAAAGATCAATAATAGGCAGCTGCTGAGGACACATAGCTTCACAATTGCCGCATTGGGTACATTGAGAAGCGCGACCGCCTGTGGTCTGCCAACTGTACAGCCCTTTTACAAATTCACGATCCTCAGTCATTTTTTCCAAATTCATCAGACTCATAATTTCAGGAATCTTGACTCCCGCAGGACAATCTTTTGCACAATAGCGACAATTCGTGCAATCAATCATGCCTACGCTGCGAAGCGCCTCGAGCGCTTCTGCCAAAACCTTTCGATCTTCCTCGGAAAATGGTTGGGCGTTCTTCCATTCTGCAACATTTTCTTTTACCTGCTCTAAGGTAGACATTCCGGAAAGAACCGAAATAACATTTGGCAGGAAATAGCAGAAACGATAAGCCCATGAAGCAACACTTAAGGAAGGTTCTGCGGTCTTTAAAATTTGTGTGCCACGCTCAGGCAAATTAGCCAAACGCCCTCCACGTGCAGGCTCCATAATGACCACGGGGACGCCATGTTTTTCTGCCACTTCCATGCAGCGACGAGATTCAACTACTGGATCCTCCCAATCAAGATAGTTGACCTGCAATTGGACAAAATCCATAGTGGGATGTTCGGTCAGTAATTTATCGAGTGCATCGGCACCATCATGCATAGAGAAACCGAGGTGTTTGATTACTCCCTCTTCTTTCTTTTGCTGAGCCCATTCCCACATACCGTATTCATCGAATTTAGCCGTACGCGGACCACCAACATTGTGAAGCAAATAAAAATCTACATAGTCAACGCCCAGACGCTCAAGTGAAGTGTCGAGGCATGCTTTCGCGGACTGCTCATCTGGCTGAGCCCACGCTAAACATTTCGTAGCAATAGTGAACGACTCGCGAGGATAACGCTCCACCAACGCTTTGCGTACCGCAACTTCCGAAGTGCCTTCATGATATACATAGGCAGTATCGAAATACGTGCCGCCTGCCTCCATAAAAGCATCAACCATAGCTTTAAACTGCTCAAGATCGATGGAAGTTTGATCGCTAGGATCGGTTAGAGGAAGACGCATACAACCAAAGCCAAGCTTTGGAATTTCAAGAAGGTTTGTCATAGTCGGGCTCCTTGGTTTTAAGTCTCTGATTACCTTAGTTGAACGTATTTAGTTTTCATTCCGTACGTAATAATAATTTTAAGCGACACAACGTCAAGAGCCCACACATAATGTGCGGACTCTTGAAAGTTACTCTATAAAATTAGCTAAACGTGCAAGTGCTGAGCATCCTGATACGAACGTTATACGTTTTTAACTCCGTACTGTTCGTAGTATGCATCGAGCGCTGCTTTGATATCATCATTGATGACAACCTTGCCCTGAACCTCTCGGTTGTAGAGCATTTCAGTTACTTCGGCCATGCTTACGATGGAGGCAACAGGGAAGCCATACTTTTCCTGAACCTCTTGCTGTGCCGTAACGACACCCCCCTTGCCTACTTCCATACGATTCAAGGACACAATCAAGCCCTTTACGTCGACATTTGCAGCAGCCTTCAGAATAGGATAGGTTTCATCAATTGATTTGCCCGAGGTAGTAACATCCTCAACCATAATTACGCGATCGCCGTCATGAAGGTCTGACCCAAGCAAATTGCCTGCATCAGCACCATGATCTTTTACCTCTTTGCGATTCGAGCAATAGCGAACTTCCTTGCCATAGAGGTCTTCAAGAGCGATTGCCGTAACTACTGCCAAAGGGATACCTTTATACGCAGGTCCAAAAACAACATCAAAATCAAGACCGAAATTATCATGAATAGCGCGCGCGTAATATTCTCCCAGACGCTTTAATTGACCGCCTGTTACATACGCACCCGCATTCATAAAGAACGGAGATTTACGCCCACTTTTCAGGGTAAATTCGCCAAACTTTAAAACTTGGCTCTCTACCATAAATTCAATAAATTCCTGCTTATAGGCTTCCATAAGATCCCCTTTGCTTGTCATATATGCACAGACCAAGGTAACCGAAGGGCACACACATGCTCTTCGGCATTGCTTTTGGCCTTACCAATGATAGCAAATCACATTTTAACTTGCCTGAAGTTCAGTTTAATCATTGCCTGGAATCGGCATATCCCTGACTAAGGGGCTTTTGTCCAAAGTTGGCTTGATCTTATCTTGGACCTAAAAGTCCAAGATAAGAATCTTGCGAAAGTATATTTTTAGCGCTCGGCAATCGGCTTGTACGCACGAGGCTTCATGCCAGTTTTGTATGCAGGACGAATGATACGCTTGCCACTTACCAATTCTTCAAAGCGATGAGCAGCCCAGCCTGCCATACGAGAACAAGCGAACAAAGGCGTAATCAGATCCGTAGGAATTCCCAACAAGGAATAAACAAATCCTGAATACATATCAACATTTGCACACATGTCCTTCTTGGTGCCCTTTTCCTGCAAAATTACTTCAGGGCTGATGCGCTCGATAAGTTTTAGCAGGTTTAATTCAGCTTCGAACTCAGTGCCTTCTGCCATCTTGGTGGCAAATTTCTTAAGAACAACTGCGCGAGGATCGGACTTGGTATAAACCGCATGACCCATACCATAGATAAGACCGGTATGATCGAAAGCCTCTTTGTTAACGATTTTGGCAATATACGAAGCCACTTCGTCTTCGTTTTCCCAGTCCGATACGTTTTCCTTGATTTCCTTTTGCATTGCTAAAACCTGGTGATTAGCGCCACCATGCTTGGAACCCTTCAAGGAACCAATAGCGCCTGCATAAGCAGAATAAGGATCGGTATCAGAAGAAGATAAAACACGGCAGGTGAAGGTTGAATTATTACCACCACCGTGCTCAGCATGAAGACACATCATGATATCCAACATGCGCGCTTCTTCTTCGGTGTAGTGACGATCGGGACGAAGCATCGAAAGAATGGTTTCCGCTGTGGATTCGCCTGGGATGAAGCGGTGCATAATCATGGACTTACCATTGAATGCTGCCTGCTTGGCGTAGTAAGCAAGCACCATAATACGTGGCAAGCGGGAAATAAGGGTAACAGCGGTAGATATTTCATGTTCATAGGAACGATCTTCTGCATTGGGATCGTCGGCATACAAAACCAAAACAGAGCGAGCAAGAAGATTCATGATATCAGGCGAAGGGGTGCTCATAATTTTTGATGCCGTAAATCCATCAGGTAATTCACGATGAGCATCCAAACGAGACACAAAGAAATCAAGCTGTTCTTGCGTGGGTAAATCCCCCATTAAAAGGAGATACGCAATTTCCTCGTAGCGGAAACGCTTATTTTCATCGCCACTGAGCAAATCGTATAAATCGTATCCACGAAGCGTCAGTTTTCCCTCGTCGGCAATCTTGTCGCCTTCACTTATCACATAACCATGAACATTCGAAATATTCGTAATGCCCGCAATCACGCCCGAACCATCGCTGTTGCGAAGACCTCGTTTAACGGGATATCGTTCATAGAGTTCTGGATCAACTGAGTTAACTTTTGTGATGTTGTCATAAAGAGAAAGCTTGCGTTCTTCCATGAATATTCCTTTCAACCGCGAATTTAAATTCTACACCGAACTAAAGTGGCGGACTTTTTTAGCGTTGCAATACGAAGATGAACGGCGAACGAAGCGGTATTTGTTACGGAAGCGAAACATTTAGAAAGCGTGCTACACTTTATCTGCACACAATTTAATAGCTGCATGAATAGCATCGGAGGGCGAAAGTCTGACCAAAGACGCCACGACAACGGTTTCCGACTCGCACAACAAGTCACTTGATACTACGTTAGTGCGTTACCTACGAAACATAAAGTTTCGCAGGAACAGCTTATAATGCAGTGACCGTATGCGAACAAATCGTGTCGTGTGCATGAGGGGATTTCAGGGGCAGTATGAGTCAGGAGAATCACATGGACTGGCAACAGGACTATGAACGCAAGCAAATTACGCTTGATCAAGTTTTCGAAGAGCATCTTACCGGCACTACTTCAACTTCAAACAAGCTGTTTGATAAAAACACTGTAAGCAGTTCTCATAACAGTCCTCAGGAAGCAAAGCAAAAAATATACCTGGGCGGACTCCATGTGCCTACCACCATTATCAATGAGCTGCTCAATCGTGTTAAAAAGGGCACGCTGTCTGGTATCGACATGTATGGCAACTACATGAATGGTGATATCACCTTTGCTGACCTTCAAGTAACGCCAGATCAGTTCCGCTATCATACCTACTTTGCTGGTCCCAACGAACGTACCGGGTTCGCTCAAGGGTCGCAATGTGTCACCCATATTCCCGTACACTTTTCTGACACCAATCGCATGTTGGAAGAAATCGGGCTCGATTACGCGGTTGTCCAGATGACCCCACCAAACGACCAAGGGTATTGCAATATTGGCCCCCTCGGATTCGAGCAGGGAGCACTACGTGGCGCAAAACACATCATCGCACAGATCAACACACGTCTTCCTCGAGTTTTTGGCGACTCCCATAACTATCATGTAAACGACATTGATGCCTTTTTTATTCACGACGAATTGCTTGAAGATGTCGAAACACCTGCTCCTACTCCTGAGGAGATTAAAGTTGCAGAACTGATTGTTGATCGCGTTAATGATGGTGACTGTATCCAACTTGGTATTGGCGGCATCATTAATGCCATCGCTGCAGGCCTTGATTGCAAAAAGCATCTGGGTGTTTTTACCGAAATGTTCTCTGACGCCTTCGTTCAGCTCCAGATGAAGGGGGTCATTGACAACTCCCGTAAGAACTATATGCCCGGCGTATCTGTTGGGGGTTACTCCACTGGTACCCAGCGCTTATACGACTTCATTAACGATAATCCAGACATGTACTATTGTTCGTACGAAACAGTTTGCAACCCAATCAATATTGCCCAGAACGACAATCTCGTTTCTGTTAACACCGCAGTAAGCATTGATTTAACAGGGCAGGTTTGCGCTGAAAGCATTGGCACCCGCCAATACTCTGCAAGCGGTGGTCAATTTGATTTTGTGCGCGGCGTGAAAAACTCCAAAAACGGACGTGGCTTTATAGCGGTAACGAGTGTTGCCCACACGAAGAAGGGCGACGTTTCGAAAATTGTCCCTACGCTTGCACCAGGAAGTGCCATTACGTCGTTGCGCAATGATCTGCAATACGTAGTTACCGAATATGGTGTTGCCGATCTGAGGTGGGCTGACATCCCCACCCGTGCTCAACGCTTAATCAACATTGCTCACCCCGATTTTCGTGATGAGCTTACCTATGAAGCAAAAAAGCTTGGGATTCTCTACTAGGTAAACCCTGCCAGAAAAAATCGCAAGAAGCATCTCTCAAGCAAGACAACAAAACCTTGAGGCCTTATACGGTCTCTAACTCCCGCGCGATTTTAAATCTAACTCCCGCGCGATTCTTAAGCCTTATTGGGTGGTTTATTGCTTGCGATTCCTGCGAAGACGGGAACGCAGCGAACCGCCCATGCGACTTTCAGGCTGCAAAATCATAAAAGCAGCGACTACTGAAACGACTGCTAAAACCGCTCCTACAGGTCCCGACCATGCAAAGCCTAAATTGGTTGCCACAACACCACCCATGAAGGATCCTGTTGCGATACCAATATCAGACGAAGTTGGCATAACCGCCGATGCTAACGTAAGAGCGCGCGGATAATCTTTTGCTGAAACCTGCAAGAGATACGACTGGAGCGGCGCGTTCATGTGGTAAATAAAAACGCCCGTCAATACCACATTAATGATACAAAGCACCGTATTTCCCGAAGCAAGACTTACCCCAAGAAGCACCAAAACCACTGCTTGTAGAGCAAACATCAACGGTAACTTCCCGAGACCATAACGCTGCGCCAGAGAGCCACTGCCCAAATTGGATACGATAGTAGCCCCACCGTAGAAGAATAAAACTAAACTTACCATCCAAACCGAAAGACCCACTGAATCTTCGAGAATAGGAGTTACATATACATAGAAGACATACGTTGCTGCCATTCCGAAAGCCTTCATAACAAGCACGAGAATGATGCGACGATCTTTTAAAATCACCAACTGTTCGCGCACGCTCGAAGAAACATCAGTTGATCCTGATCGAGGAACAGAGATTAAAAGCAGAACCGTAACCAGAAGTGCCACCGCTTCCACTGCAACAAAAGCAGATTTAATACCGAACGCATCCGAGAGCAAAGTACCAATAGGAGTACCCAATACACTTGCTACCGAAAAGCCTGCATACACAAACGAAATAATACGAGGAGCCTGCTCCTGGGGAATGATGTCGTTGATAAACGTCATTACGGTAGAAAGGGTGACGCCTGAAACAATAGCGGTACAAATGCGCGCAAGCATCAAAACCTCATAGCTTGGTGCCAAGATGGCAAGTATATTGCCCACATTAAACACTATGAGAAATATGACAAAAAGAGGAAAACGCCTAAAACGACCAGTTGAAAGCACAATAATAGGTGTAGAAACCGCATAAGCCACTGCAAAATAACCCACAAGATTGCCCGCATCGGAAAGAGGAATCTGATAAATCTCTGCGATATCAGGAGTAATACCGATAACGATAAATTCTGCAAACCCCAGGGCAAAGCCAACCGTAACCAACGCTACCGTTGCAAGTTTTGTACGAGCGGCACTATATTCCACGAAACTGTCCTTTGACGATATAAAACGGCGTACTTATGACGACACCGGTCCAATAAACACAGTTTCGTTATTTTAAATGTTTTTACTTTAATTGTTTAAATTTGAAAATTTTTACGATAAATACCTTTTTACCGCTTCTCTTGCTTCGCTAATACGAGCAGGGTGATCCTTAAAACTCGAGAGCATAATATGCGAACGCATGACACAAATTATGGCTGACGTACCAATGAGACATTCTTCATCAAGAGACAATTCAGGTGCTTTACGTCTTTCGGGATACTTGGTGAAGTAAGCATGAAGAGTTTCAATGATGGCAGGCTGCAACACTAAAGAGCTCTTATTGCTCCGAAAAAATATTTCCGGAGAACCCAGCATGGCAGTTTTGCGCAAATCCCTAATTTCTTGAGAGGCGTCTTCTGCCGTGAGGCCATGTTCGATACACCCCGTAATCACATCAATATAATCAGAATCTGGATGTGACTCTAAGGCTTTCAAAAACATCTCTTTACTGGGGATGTAGGAACGACCAAGAACAGCAGCTCGTTTTGAGGAAAAGTAATTAAAGAAGGTCTTACGTGAAATACCTACCTTTTGACAAACCTCTTCAACGGTAACTTCTTCATAGCCTTTTTCTATCACGAGACAGAGAATAGCTTTTTCTAACGCCTGTCGAGTTTGTTCCTTCTTTCTTTCTCGCAAACCAAGATTCACGAGACTATCGTTACTTTGCGAGACAGTACTACCATCGCTTTTACTACCACCATCACTTTTAAGACTGGTGCTTTCGTCTTTTTTGTTAGTTTGCTTGCTCATGATTTCCCTGTGCGCCCTGCCTTTACCTTTTTCGCACTCTCCGCACTACAATTTCGAAACTTACTTTGTAAATATGATGTTTAGCATGCCGTTTACGTATATCTACAAAACTTACACTTACTATATTAATACACCGAGTGTAATATTATCACTAGAAAAAAACTGTCGAAGAGCACAAAAAGAAAGGTCGCATATGGGCTGGGGTTTAACAAGCAAACAAAAAGTTACGCTCATTATTCTTATTCTGGGCGCTTTTGTAACCGTGCTTAACCAAACAGTAGTAACCCCCGCACTTCCTCCCATCATGGCAGAAATGGGCATCGATGCGGCAACGGCACAATGGCTCACCACAGGCTTTACTCTTGTAAATGCAATCATGATCCCTATAACGGCCTTTTTAATTGACCGTTTCACAACCCGTTCTCTGTTTATTGTTTCCATGGGCATTTTCGCCTTGGGTAGTTTGCTTTGTGGCTTAGCACCAAATTTCCCTCTTTTGCTTACCGGTCGCTTAGCACAAGCAGCAGGCGCAGGTATTCTTATGCCTATGGTTATGACAGTGCTCATGCTCATGTTTCCCGTCGAACGTCGTGGCACGGCAATGGGTATGTTTGGTGTGGTAATCGCTTTCGGACCCGCCATCGGTCCCACTGTTGCAGGTTTGGTAATTGACCACTACAGCTGGCGCGATTTGTTCTTAGCAATCGCGGTGTTTGCCGCAATCGTTATTGCAATAACTCCCTTTGTTCTGCAGAAACAAAAGCCCAATTCTGAAGGCGTTACCCTGGATAAGCCTTCACTTATCCTATCCACCCTCGGATTTGGCACCATGCTTTACGGCTTTAGCGTAATTGGTTCATCAGGCATCAGCGTCGAGGCACTTGTAGCAAGTCTTATCGGCGTAGTGATTCTTGTTTTCTTCTTCCGTCGTCAGCTTTCCATGGAAAAACCCATGCTTAACGTACGGGTACTTCAGAATCACAAATTCTTGATGGGCACCATCATTGGCATGCTTGTACAAGCATCTCTTCTATCCGCAGGCATTTTGATGCCAATATACCTGCAGTCTCTCATGGGCTATTCCGCCACCGTATCAGGTTTAGTCCTTATGCCAGGTGCTATCTTGATGGGCATTATGGGTCCTGTTGCTGGTCGCCTCTTTGACAAGCATGGCCCCCGTTTTCTGAGTATTATCGGTATGTCTTTATTGGTTATCAGCACCTTTGCCTTTGCGACCTTAAATGATAGTACCGATGTGGTATTCCTCACGGTGCTCTACACGATTCGTATGTTCTCGCTTTCGTTAGTCAACATGCCAATTACAACGTGGGCAATGAATGCGCTTGACAACAAAGTGATGAACCACGGAACCTCGGTAAACAACACACTTCGTCAAGTCTCCGGTTCTCTTGGTACTGCAATCCTAGTTTCAGTTTACACACTTGTTGCCGCATCTCTCATGGGTTCCATGGATTCGGTTCATGCAAGCATTACTGGCATCAATATATCGTTTGCCGTATCGGGAGTGCTGTGCACTATTGGCTTGATCATGACTTTTATCTTTGTGAAGAACAAGCCAGCTGCCCGTTCGGACGAAGCTCCTATTCGTACCGAAACTTCGCTTCTGGAAACCATTATGCGACGCGACGTATTCACACTCCCTGCTAGCGCAACAGTACTCGACGCGATTCATATGTTTGTCGAAAAGAACGTAAGTGCTATGCCTATTGTCAACGACAAAAACGAACCTGTCGGTTTTGTTTCTGATGGCGACGTTATGCGTGAATTATCCGATCGAAGCCATATGTATACTGACCCAGTGGTTCTAATCATGCGTTTGCAGCGTGATAATTCAGGATTCGACGAGAAACTTGATGCTTTGGTTAATCGTAACGTCATGGAAATTGCGACGCGAAACACCATCGGAGTTGACATCGATGCCGACCTCCCTCAAGTTTGCCGAATTTTAGGAGACAACCATTTAAAGAAAGCACCCGTATTAGATCATGGCAGAGTGGTGGGTGTTATAAATCGTTCAGACATTACGCAATACGCCATGAAATCCTACCTGGAGCGTGAAGGTCTCTAAGATACAGCTTCCAAAGTGTAAGTCTCTAAAATGCCTAAAATGCGAGACCTCTGGAGTTTAAGGCTTTTGACTGGCAAAGCGCCGAGGTCTCCAAAGCCTGACAATCCATAGCACAAAAGATACTTAATAAGAAGGCTTAAACTTGAAATAAATCAATTAGTTGGGGCGCCCTTGCAGGCGTCCTTTCGTTTTATCATTAATGACGCACATTAATAACCGCAATCATAGGAGGGGAACTATGAAGGGAAGCGACCACACTATTTTTACCACGGGACAAATGGGGATCCCACGCTTTGATCTGACTGGGAAAAAAGCAATTATTACCGGGGCTGGAAGCGAAATCGGCATAGGACGCGCTATTGCACGCACCTTTGCAGCATACGGCGCCGATTTAGTAATTGCCGATATGGACGAAGAGAAAATCGTAGCCCGTGCCAAAGAAATAGCAGAAGAATCTGGTCGCGAACTGGGTACGCACATTATTCCTGTACGATGCGATGTTAGATCCAACGAAGATCAAGACGCTCTTGTGCAAACCGCTATGGATGCTTTCGGTCGCATCGATATCCTAGTAAACAATGCTGGCGTAGTATTGAGTAATGACCAGCTTATCGTAGATACCGATGAAGATGAATTCGATCGAGTAGTAGATACTGACTACAAAGCGGTCTTCTTCCTTTCGCAGCGCGTTGCGAAAATAATGATCGAACAAGAACAGGGCAACATCATTAATTTGGCATCAGTGGTAGCCCGCGTTGCCTCTACCCGTATGGCAGCTTACGCATCAGCAAAAGCTGCTGTTTTGCAGTTGACACGCTGCATGGCCTTTGAGTGGGCTCGTTTCAACATTCGAGTCAATTGCATTTGCCCTGGCTATATTGATACCAACATGACACAAAGCACCCTGAACAAACCTCGCGCATACGAGGCAATCACCCATCCTATCCCCCACAACCGCAAAGTGGGAGACCCGATGGACATTGCAGCAGCAGCGCTCTTCTTAGCGTGCGATTGCTCCGATATGGTAAATGGCACACCCCTTTATGTGGATGGTGCTCGCTCTATCTGGTAGGAACCAGTCCACGTAAAACTCAGCGATTTGGCCGAGCAGGTGATTTAGCCAAGCAGGCTTATCCTATTGCGCCTAGCGCAATTGGAGAGCCTGCTTGATGGCTCGCTTGGGTGAAAACCTGTAATTGAATGCTTTACGACTAACTCGGCTAGATTGCCTGTAATAACCCGCTAATGACTCGCTCAAGTAAAAGCCTGTTGACAGCTGCCGCCTGGCAGGTAATCCCCTTCGACGTGCGTCCAATTCACTTCGACATTGGATTTCCGCCGCTTAGATATTTAGGTGCAAAATCCGCTGATCGATGATTACCTACCTTTGACACCAAGGCCCACCTCGCCTTTACTACCACAAAGGTTCAATTTCATCCGAAAAGAGTATTCGACTCAAATTCGAAACATTTGCGGTAGTAAACTACCCTCACCACATCATCTCCTCTACAAAATGTCTTGAATCGTTGTGAAACTGGACATGGATGAGGTCTCTGGAGAATCCCGCGAAAAGCGGGTGCCGAAGGGGCAAGGTGCAAAAGCACGACAGCTAACTTAGCTGACAGCAATTCGTTTGTTGACGCTATACCTGTCTGCACCGTACCGAAACTCTCAGGCAAAAGGACAGAGCACTGCCTTATTTGTTCTCGTTTTAATTCCTCATCTTCTTTCATTTCTGCAAATCAAACCTTGAAGAGGCGATGCGTTAAAGGCAGGAAGAAGGTGCTACCTTGGAAGAATTCACCAATATACTTACCGCAATCGATAGTGTTGTTTGGGGTCCACCCCTTATTGCCCTTATTTTATTGGGCGGCATTTTCCTTACATTCCGTTTACGAGGTATTCAGTTCCGCACTTTAGGACTCGCCCTGAAATACACCTTCAAAAACGAAGAAGATGGCAAGGGTGAAGTTACCAGCTTTGGTGCTCTTTGTACCGCAATGTCCGCAACAGTTGGTACTGGTAACATTGTTGGTATTGCTACTGCAGTAGTTGCTGGCGGTCCAGGTGCACTGTTTTGGATGTGGCTTGCAGCTCTGTTCGGAATGGCAACCAAGTTTTCTGAAGGCCTTTTGGCGGTTAAGTTCCGCACCATGGACAAAAAAGGCCATGTTTTAGGTGGACCGTTCTACTACATCGAAAACGGCATGGGTCAGCGTTGGCGTTGGCTTGCAAAAGCATTTGCCTTTTTCGGTATGTGCGTTGCCTTGTTCGGCATGGGCACCTTTACGCAAATCAACTCCATTTCAAGCGCCGTAACGGGATTCTTTGATCCTGCAATGTCCAACACCGTAAACATTCTTGGTGGAGAATTCTCTATCGCTACGGTTATCGGAGGCTTACTCACTGCGGTACTGGCAGGCTTGGTTATTATTGGCGGTTTGAAGCGCATCGCTACCTTCTCTGAAAAGGTAGTGCCTGCTATGGTAGTTATCTTCTTGGTGTTCTCCTTTACGCTTATTTTCTACAACATTGATAAGCTTCCTGCAGCTTTGCTCCTCATCGTTCAGCATGCATTTGGTTTGCAGGCATTTGGCGCTGGTATGTTTGGCGCAATCTTGATCGCGATGCAGTTTGGTCTCGCTCGTGGTATTTTTGCAAACGAGGCAGGCTTAGGTTCTGCTCCAATCGCTGCTGCTGCCGCGAAGACCAACGAACCTGCTCGTCAGGGTCTTGTAACCATGACGCAGACTTTCATCGATTCTATGATCATCTGTTCCATGACTGGTTTAGCTCTAGTTATGACGGGCACCTACAACATTCCTGGTCTTGAAGGTGCTTCTGTCACAAGCGCCGCATTTCAAGCGGGCTTGCCCTTCTTACCTCCTGAGGTAGTTTCTTTCATCTTGATGATTTGCTTGGCTCTGTTTGGCTTTACCACTATCTTGGGTTGGAACTATTACGGTGAACGCTGTTTCGAGTATTTCTTCAATCGCAACGCTCGCGGACTGAAGATTTATCGCTGGCTTTACATTCTTTGTCTTTTCATTGGCCCTTATATGACGGTATCTGCCGTTTGGACCATTGCTGATATCTTCAATGCTTGCATGGCTGTTCCCAACATGATTGCCCTGTTTGCTCTTTCTGGCGTAACCGCCAAGGAAGCACATAATTATCTGAAGCGCTTAAAAGAAGCTAAAGGCAACGAAAAGGCTATGGAGCCCCGTCCTGATGACTCAGATGACTGGAAGACCCCAAAGAAAGCCGCCTATCAAAAGATGGTCGAACAAATTCAGCGCAACGGTTAATTGGTGGCGGGTGTCGATGATCTTTATCGGCACCCGCTAATTTTGTCAGCGTTTTTATGCCATCGATGCCCACTGCTTTGTCGGCGTTTTTAATACCGTCGACACCCACTGATGTCGCCAGCATTTTTGCGCTATCCGCAACGTTACTGGCAGCTCTCGTGCTGCCGATAACACCACTGGCATTTCTAACTTCTATTGATGACGTCTCCAGTTACCCTAACGCCATCAACGACATTTTCGGCATTCCTACCACCACTGACGCTTGCCGATGATCTTCGACCGAAAACCGCCTGTTCGTTAATTTTCTGAATCGCAAGCACCTTTTTACTACACAAATCGCAAACAACGTGTAGACTAGCGTTTGCAAAATACTCTCATTGAAGTGTCTTGAATCGTTTTGAAACTGGACATGGATGAGGTCTCTGGAGAATCCCGCGAAAAGCGGGTGCCGAAGGGGCAAGGTATGAGCCGAGAGCGATCTTCGCTTGGTGGCACCGTACCGAAACTCTCAGGCAAAAGGACAGAGTTTTCTATTCGGTTTATACGAATTCTTTTTTCTGTATCCTCCAGATGCTTTATCTCTTTCCTGGAGGCGCCCAAGACCCTTCTCTGAGAACGGAATTAATTTAATCAGAAGAAGAAAGGGTTATCTTGGACGCAATTAATGAAATACTCGGTGTCATAGATACGTTTATTTGGGGTCCTCCCCTGATTGCCTTAATCCTCTTAGGCGGCATCTTTCTTACCATTCGCTTTCGCGGTTTGCAATTCCGCACACTTGGTAAAGCCCTGAAATACACCTTCAAAAATGAAGAAGATGGTAAGGGCGAAGTTACCAGCTTTGGTGCTCTTTGTACCGCAATGTCTGCAACGGTTGGTACCGGTAACATTGTTGGTATTGCTACTGCAGTAGTTGCTGGTGGTCCCGGTGCACTGTTTTGGATGTGGCTTGCGGCTTTGTTCGGAATGGCCACCAAGTTTTCTGAGGGTCTTTTGGCGGTTAAGTTCCGCACCATGGACAAAAAAGGCCATGTTTTAGGTGGTCCGTTCTACTACATCGAAAACGGCATGGGACAAAAATGGCGTTGGTTAGCTAAGTTGTTTGCTTTCTTTGGTATGTGCGTAGGCTTATTTGGTATTGGTACTTTTACTCAGGTAAATTCCATCTCAAGCGCCGTAACGGGATTCTTTGATCCCGCCATGGCCTATACGGTAACTCTGTTTGGTGCCGAATACTCTATTGCTACCGTAATCGGCGGCCTGGTTACTGCAATTTTTGCGGGCTTGGTTATTATTGGTGGCTTGAAGCGCATCGCTACGGTTTCTGAGCGCGTTGTCCCAGGTATGGTAGTAGTTTTCCTACTGTTCTCCTTTACGCTTATTTTCTACAACATCGATAAGCTTCCTGCAGCGTTGCTCCTCATCGTTCAGCATGCATTTGGCTTGCAGGCATTTGGTGCTGGTATGTTTGGCGCGATCTTAATTGCAATGCAAATGGGTCTCGCTCGTGGTATTTTTGCAAACGAAGCAGGCTTGGGTTCTGCCCCAATCGCTGCTGCCGCCGCAAAGACCAACGAACCTGCTCGTCAGGGTCTTGTAACCATGACGCAAACCTTCATCGACTCCATTATCATTTGCTCCATGACTGGTTTAGCTCTAGTTATGACCAACACCTACAACATTCCTGGCTTAGAAGGCGCTGCAGTTACGAGTGCTGCTTTCCAGGCAGGTTTACCGTTCGTTCCTCCTGAGGTAGTTTCTTTCATTTTGATGATTTGCTTGGCTCTGTTTGGTTTTACCACTATTTTGGGTTGGAGCTATTACGGTGAGCGCTGCCTTGAGTATTTCAGCAATCGCAATTTGAAGGCAGTAAAAATATATCGTTGGCTCTACATTGCCTGCATTTTCATTGGCCCTTACATGACAGTATCTGCCGTTTGGACCATTGCCGATATCTTCAATGCTTGTATGGCTGTTCCTAACATGATTGCTGTTTTGGCACTCTCGGGAGTAACTGCTAAAGAAGCACGCAACTATTTGAAGCGACTAAAGGATGCAGGTGGCGACGAAAGCAAGATGGCTCCTCGTCCCGATGATTCCGAAGATTGGAAAACCCCTAAGGCAGTTGCCAACAAACAGTTGGAAGAAACCTTTGCTGGGTAGTTTTGGAAATAGTCGCATTGATACGTTTCTGGTGTTGCACTTTGTTGGGCACGTTTTCGGTGTTGTGCTTCGTCGGTCACGTTCCCAGTGCCACATTTTGTCGACTTATGCATGTTTTGAAAGTTAAAAACGAGAATTGACACATTTTGACGAGTCGTGAATGCTAAATGTTACTAAGCAAAATTAAGTGTTACTGTTTGCTTAATATCTATCTGCAAAAAGGCGAATTTTAACCAAATTCGCCTTTTTTGTTACTCATACTTTCTTTTTTGAGTAATAACAAAAAAGAAAGTACTCTTGCGAGAAGTGCATAACTCCCTCAAATGTGGCAGATTCGGCACTAACAGCCCCAATGCTCTTGGTGGTACTGCCCTATCTTCCTAATGCGTCTTTATTTTTTAAGCAACTCTATTCCTGATGCGACTTTATGTTTAAAGCAAATCCATTCTTGATGTGATCCTATTCCTAATGCGATTCTAAATTGATACTCATATGAGTATCAATTTAGATTGTTAATTCAGTATTCGTATGGACATTAAACTTGATTATTAATCCTATATTTATTCGGGATCTTGTTAATCCAATACCCAATAGGATTCTTTGGGTGATTTGAAAATCGTTCTGAAGATGCCCGAAGGCAGCAGTAAATGCAACCTTAAGCAAGCGCAATAGTGTGAACGGTCGGTTTGAAGATGCCTGCAGGAGACAGTAAATACAACCTATGAATCCAGGTGATCCTCAAAGGCCGCCTCACCATAGTGTGTATACAAGTTGCACCATTCCTTGATTCGATGACGATTCGCAACTTGATAGCGCTTCATCACCTCAACAGTTGGGACGCCCTTTTGTCGATCCTTCACTGCCGCCAATTTAACTTCCGCCGAATAGGAATGCGGACGCTTTTCTGGATGCTTGTACAGGTCTGATTCAAGTGCTTTCCAGGTGTACAACCACTCTCGAACCGTTTCGGTATTTAAATTGAGTTCACTGGCTGTTGCCTTGTAACCATACCCCCGTTCAAACAAGATAAGCGCTTGAAGATGCTTGTTTTTCTTCGAGCACATGTGAACATCCCTCTCCTTCTCCCTATAAACAACTAGCTATCGAGAAACCCAATTCAGCCTTGCGACGAGCGCTCTGTTTTTTCTAAAAGCCAACTGGTTTTGAGGACTGGCTGAGTCCGAAGATCCCGAGTCCATTTAGCGTTTTATGGCAAGACTCAGCATGGAATCCAGAGTCCGCTTTGCTGCCAATGCTCGACACAAAGCCAATGCAAACTTGGTTGGCTCGTTCTCTTTCATTTTCAAGGGGGAGTAAAATCTGCAAACTAAAAAAAGCGAATACCAGTCTATGAACTAACTCATATGCGAAAACCAGAAATAGCCAAAACAAAAGTGATCCCAAATAAGCGAAAGCTAAAATGGTCGAAACAAAAACGATCCCAAGATTCAGATGAACCTTGGGATCTTTAATGTGCTACTTCTTAATATCTCTGAAGCGTCGATAAGCAATTCCGCCCATCACAAGTGCCCACAATCCCAGCAATCCAAATGCGCCAGCAAGAAGCGGCATGATTCTGCTGTCGCCAGTTTGCGGAAGCTCGGTTCCAGGAAGTGGCTCGTTGTTCAGCGTAACAACCGCAGTTCCACTGGTGAAAGCAACCGAAGCATACTGTTTCATATCAGCCGATGAACTCTCGGCGATTTGCACGCTTCCGTCTTCATATACCAGCAAATCGAGCGAACCTTCAGGCTGGGCATATCCATCAGGAGCCTTTGTTTCAGTTACGGAATACCGTGTACCTTCGGCAGACCCAGTAAGCTGCAGCTGATTAAACACGATGCCACTCTCGTTCGATGTAAAGATCTTACTGGTTTGCCCATCGGGGAAGTCGCCTTCCACTGTGAACTCCGCACCCGCGAGCGGTGCTCCGTTAGGTGCTTGCTTTACCAGCGAGACCTCCAAGGGGTTATCCGTTACCGATACTGCATCTTTTGTGGCGCCGATCGAGAATGCCGCAGGAGGAAGCAATCCTGTATCAATAGTGCCATCGGGCTGCACGGTAAAGGTAAGCGCATCAGTTAACAGCTCATAGCCCGCAGGTGCCTTGGTTTCAGCAAGAGTGTATTCTTTGCCTGCGATAAGACCTGACAAAACTGCTACACCATCTTCGCCCGTAACTGCCGTAACACTATGTGCTCCTGCGCCGCCTTCGCCCGCATCGGTTGAAGTTGCCGTAAACTCGGCACCTGGTAATAAGCCTTGCGCACCATCGGTCTTAGTGATGGTTATCTCAACTGGGTGGTTGGTCGCTGTAATTACCGCCATCGTACCCTCAGAAGAAGCGGCGAAGGTACCCGTGCCGTTTGTTCCAGCGACAGCAGAAGCCCCTCCGTTGCTTGCCATTGCGCTATTGTCACTCGATACCGTGTTGGTATCACCCGATGCTGTATTGCTGCTACCCGACGCCACATTAGCATCGTCGGAGAAAATCGTAATTGTTCCATCAGCTGCAACGGTGAGCTTAACACTACCCGCGCGCTCGTACCCGTCAGGAGCAGTGAGCTCAGCTATCGTGTAGGTTTCATTTGCAATAAGCGCTGCCACAGGAATAGAGGTTATTCCATCCTCGTCGGTAGGATCGAGCGTGATTTCTTGCGCCTGCGCATAGTCGCCAGCGAAAGTGCCTTGAATGCTGAACACTGCACCCGCAAGCGGCGTACCGGCTTCGTCGGTCTTTACCAGCTGTGCCTCGATAGGCGTATCAGCCGCCGTGAAGGTTACCACTCCGTCTTCGCCTTCTGTGACGGTATAACCCGCAGGTGCATTTCCTGACAACGTTACAGTACCATCGGTGCCAACCGTAAAGGTCACATCGGGCAGCAGCTCGTAACCTGCAGGAGCCGTTACTTCATGCAGGGTATAGGTTTCGCCACCCACAAGGTTTTCAAGTGCGATCTTACCATCAGTACCTGTGGATACTTGCTCTACGAGAACACCTTCAGCAGCCGAAGCACCGCGATACAGTTCAAATACTGCACCAGTTAATGCAAGCTGCTCGTTTGCACTGCTCGTCTTGGCAAGCACGACCTCTATAGGCTTGTCATGAGCTGTGAGTGCGACTGCTCCGCCCTGGTCGTTAGAGATGACATATCCCTCTTCGCCCGCCGCAACTTGCGAAGAACCTTCCGAAGGCGCAATAGTTCCATCCGTGCCTACGGTGAAGCTGAACGGTTCGAGTAGCTCATAGCCACTAGGTGCTTTAGTTTCAGTAAGGATATACGTTTGACCTGCCACTACACTGTATGTATTGCCCTCGTTGGAAAGATTGCCAAACAAAATAGCCGTTCCTGCCGTAGTGAAGTCAATCGTCAGCTGCGAAGTTTCATGAGTTACATTGTCTACGAATGTGCCAGACAACGTGAACTCCGCGCCAGCAAGCTCGTTGGTATCGCCCAAGTCCTTCTTAAAGAACGCTAAATCGATGGGGTTATCAGCTGCAACAATGGAGACATTACCCTGTTCGATGGAATAGCCAGCTGGGATATTACCCTGCGGTGTGATGGTTCCATCTTCATTGACCGTAAATGTCAACGTGCCCTCGATAAGCTCATAGCCTGCAGGTGCCGTCTGTTCGGTCAACGTGTAGGTCTGTCCGCTCTTGAGCTCGGCGGAAATATTCGAGACACCCACTAACGTACCGTCAGATGCCGTGGTAAACTCGCGCGTTTCTGCCGTAATTTCGTCGGCAAAAATACCCGTTACCTCAAACACAGCGCCATTGAGACGAATTGCCGTATCGTTCGCGCTTACCTTATTAATGGTTATTTCAACTGGCTCATTAGTTACCTGAACCTCAAAGGCGTTGTCGGGCTGGCCGTCACCATCAAGGTCGATCTTCTCATAGCCCGTTGGCGGCAAAGTGCCTATCACATCACCGTTTTCATCAACCGAGCCAACTACGTTGATAGCTCCATCAGTTCCAACCGTTACCCGCATGATGCCCGTAACACGCTCGTAGCCTTCCGGTGCGGAGACCTCGGTGATATCGTAGCTGTTGCCCACGACAAGCTTGGCACCCATAAAGAGCGAGCCATCTTCTCCTGTACGGAGCGTCTCCGCATTGGTGTCACCATTAGCAAAGGTCGAGCCATCGACTGGTGTAATGGAGAACACCGCGCCGAAGAGTGGGTCACCATCCGGGTCGACCTTGGTTATCTGCAGGTTGACTGGATCATTCGCTGCGGTGAGCGAGATATTGTCATCACCCACAGTCCAACCCTCAGGCACGTCACCAACTACATCGATCTCACCGCGTTCATCCATATAGAAGACCAACGGCTCGGTCATCTGAATATAACCATTCGGTGCAGACGTTTCATACAAGGTGTATTCCACACCAGCACGTAAGCCCGGATCAATCTGAATCATGCCATCTTTGTCCGTGATGAAATCATGGCTGGAGTTGTTATCCATGCACATGCCGTTTAGCCTAAAGGTCGCACCTTCAAGCGGTCCACCATTTCCGGAACTTACTTTTGCAAACTGAATAGCAAGATGATTGTTGGTTGCAATGAACGAGAACTGATTATCGACCGCTCCATCATCATCAACGTCCGCACGTTCCCATCCATTTGAAAGTGTCGCGTCACCTCCAACTACATCAAGATTGCCATTTTCCTGTACATATACTTGGAATTTCGCATCTACCGGATCGTAGCCTGTAGGTGCCGTCTGTTCGTAAATCTCATACGTACCACCTACTACAAGCTGACCATTAAGGACTGCATAACCACTACTATCGCTAGTCATCGTCTTAGCGGCGGTGCTTCCATCTGCGAACGCAGAATTACCCACTGGCGTTACCGTAAACTTGGCACCAGCCAACGCATCTCCAACTTCATTCTGCTTGTTAAGTTCAAGGCTCGTTTGGGCGTTCGAGACTGTAACGCCCACAGCCATATTGGGCGTATTGCGAGTTATGGTGAACTCTCCGCTCACCTTATCCCCATTTGCGTCATCGGGCAGATAGCCCGGATCGGTGGAGGTTTCTATGAAGCGATACGTATTCCAGGTAAGTCCCGTTACAGTCAGCTGCCCCTTATCCAAATTGCCGCTGTCAGCCGCAGTGGCAGTCTTGCCGTTGTCGTTCCAAGTAAGCGCATAGCTATTTGCCGTCTTAAGACCGGACACAACCGTCGTCCACGAGCCATTAGCCTGCTTCATCTGCAGATCGAACGTTGCATTGATGGCTTCTTTGTTGCCGCGCTTATTGAGCGTTACTTGACCCGTCAGACGATCATTCGGAACTCCAGCACCATAATCAATACTTCCATTAGTTACCTCAAAGTCGATAGCGTCAGCAGCATCCTGCCAAACCATAAAGGTACGACCATGATCAGGGTTATCTAATGTGAACGTGGCGGAGAAGCCCTTACCACCCGTGATGTCGTAACCAGGGTTCTTGGTTTCTGTCAGGAGGTAATCGCCTTTCTCGAGCCCACTAAGCGTGAGCACACCATCCTTGCCCAGTAAGTTGTCATATTTTGTGGTGAATGTGTCCAAATCAATCGGATAGTCAGTTGCCGTTGAGCCTTCTGGGCGATACTTCAGGTTAAATTCAACCCCATTGATACCCGCTCGGGACGATGTGTCGTACTTAATAAGTTCGACCGTAGCGGCAAATTCCTGGTTCGCCTTCTGCGTACTAAGCGCTATCTGCGTCGATGCGTAGTGGTCTTTCTGCGTGATAGTCAACGTCTCGCTGCGCGCACCACCTTCATCCGGCGTTACCGCCGTAGAGCCAGCATCGGTTTCCTTAAAGTAGTAGCTACCTTCTGGTAAACCGTCAGCCAAAGTGGTGTATTTACCACCGTAGGTAAGGTCGAACGTACCATCGGAAGAAGTCTTACTAATAGCCGTACTGTTATTCAGCGTTGTAATTACGCCGCTGCTGTTTGTGACTAAATCTTCGGCAATAAGTTCATCGGCCGCATCGGCATCTCCCGCAATATCAACACGATATAGGTCAAACTTCGCGCCCTGGAGGGTATCCGTACCCTGGCCTGTCGAGGTACCGTCTTCCGAAACATACTTCGTCAGCTGCAAATGACCACGCAGTACGGGGTCAACAACCTTGACTGTAATGGTGCCGCCAGGATTGGTGCCATCCACCGTAACAGCTCCATCATTCGATGAAATTGCGCCATTTGCCGCAATGGTGATATGAACATCTTCTGCCTTGGCATAACCAGCCGGCGGCGTGCTCGTCTCGGAAATAGTGTAGGTTCCTGCAGGCAAGCCAACCAGGTAACCGGCATTGCTGCCTGTCATAGCAGTGCCGCCCTGAGAAGAATCTTTTGCACCATCAGGCCATACCGTACTGGTTACCGTACCAGTATCATCATCAGCGCGGTTCCAAAAACCATAGATCTTACCGTCCGCACCTGTGACCGTCAGCTCAATACCCCGTAGCTGCTCACCCTGAGTGCCCTCAGTTGCACCATCGGTATCCCAATCGCTTACCTTATCGAGCGTGAAACGCGTTGCTACATTTGTAATGGTGGTACCCGTCTGCTGGTCACCGTCTGTGGTAGTGCCATCAGCGCCGGAAGTGCCATAGGTTGGATAGTAGCCTTCAGACGCCCCCGCCTGCTCAACTGCCCAATAGGTGTAGGGCTTGTCGTTTTTGTCCGCTGCGGGCAAATCGCTATAAACAAATGTCCATACGCCATCATGATCTGTATCAGACCAGACAGGCTGCATCGGATCGGTGCCGTTTTTCATCTTCACCTGCTCGGGCGTGCCGCCCTCGATCTGGCGGTACAGTACCATGGTAGGCAGATCGGCATCGGTTATGGAATTAGCCAGACCCGTGCCGTAGTCATTCCACTGCTTAGTACCGATCAGGTCTACGGTGCGCAATGCATTTACGTACGCCTGGGTACCGTCTGAGCTAGAACCAGAAACCACATAGTAACGATAGGTAATGCCATTTACCACCGCTGTACCAACCAACGTTCCACCGGTAACGTCATAGCTGCCGGGCACCTGTTCAACAATGCGGTATTCATACGCATTGCCATTCACATCGCACTCAGGCAAGTTCTCCCAAGTTACTGAACTCTTATCAGTAGTTCCAGTAATGGTCCGGGAAATTACATTCGGATCAGCAGGACCGGTTGCTTCTCCATCACCATAGCCTGTCAGATACTTCCAATCATCATCAATCTCAGCTTGAAGTTTGCGCTGAAGCAGATATGTTACCGACCACGTAGTGCCATCGCCAGGGCGCGTACCCCACGCATCGTTAGTATCATTTGTCCAAGATTTCGAAGCGGTAATTTTTGTCGTTTCAAGCGTATTCGTTATCGCGCTCGTGAAACCATCCTGTGCATTACCGCCATCTACCTGATCAGGCTGGTATGGATGATACGTTATGTAATTCCCGTTCTCATCAGGCGATGAAATCACCTGATCACCAATCTGGGTTTCCACAACACGATACTGAATGCTGGTCAAAACCGAATTAGAGTCATATCGTGCCAAAACGGGTAGACGAGACCATGATCCACGCCAACCATTGTCATCGGCATTGAGGATTCGATAAGTTGATTCTTTAGTAAAGCCCTGATCGGCCAAATCTTTTTCAGATGCAAACTGAGTCCATACCGAAAAGGCATCAGTCCATTCGCCATACTGACCTATAACTCCACCCTGAACCACGGCAGTACGCGCCTGCAATTGCACCGTTACCGTAGTGGGACGCAAACCATAGGGGTCGTTACCATCAACCCAGGTCTTCGTGACCGACGCACGACCATTCAAGGCGTTTTCCAACCTAAATGACGCATTGGGATTCGCTGTCGAAACAGACGAGGAACCAATAACTACTGAATAGTGCTGACTTACTTCATCGGACAACTTTTCAGTCACGGTATATGTCCATGCCTGACCGTTGGGTGCCCACTTCTCTACATTAGAAATAGTGAACGTCCAGTCTCCCGTTTCACCTTTCTGGGTCCAAGTCAAATAGTTCTCTCCACTGGAATCGGTTGTATTAAGAGAAACCACTTCAGTCTTATTACCTACAAAACGTGTAAGAGTTAGATCTAGAGTATCGGGACGTACCGTAAAGATGTTGTTGTAGTCGTGCCAAACCTTGGTGCCCTTTAGATCCGCAGAACCAGGTTCATAGCTGTTTGCGAAGGTAACATCCACGGTTTCGTTCGAAGCAATAACTGTCTGATCTACATTTCCAAGGTCGCTCGAACGCATTGCTACACCCGAACCATCATCCACAACTACGCCTTGCGCATTAATGGAATCACCTGGCACTAAATTGCGATCAGAAATATTCAGATCGCCCGTACCTACCACGGTTTCATAGCCATTCAGGTTCTGTTCCGCTACGAAATACACCCAGCGACTACCATCTGGCGCATACACGGGCAAATTCGTAAAGGTATACGTCCCGGAGCTATTGCCCGTATCGCCTAATATATCGTTAGCGAAATCGCTCGCAGTAATAGTATGGCTTGCCGCCAATTCCGGAACGCTTGCCGTACCCTCATCGTTTACATAGTAGCGATACACATCAAACGTAACATCAGGATATAAATCTCCCGCTTCACGACCCTTAAACAGCTTCTTCACGGTAAGGTTGCCAGTTTCGCCACCGTATACATTTCGCAGCAAGAATGAGCCGGATTCACCATGGTGGACTACATACACGTTGCCCACCAAGTTAACGGCGCCGTCGATCACATCATTGAGATCTACGCCGTTAAGCTGATCGGTCGTAAAGCCGCCAGGCTGGTTCTCAAGACTCCAAATAACCTCTACCGTACGATATTCGTACAAATTGCCATTTTCGTCATAACGAGGCAGCGCCTTGCCTTCGCGATCAGTCGTAATGCTGAAGGTATATTGATTATTCGTTACCTCTGTGAGCTCCGATGTTTCATTGATGGCGTTCGAAACCGACCAACTACCATCGGCGTTCTTGTTAGCAGTCATTTCAGGCCACTGGGCATCACTCGCCAACTTACGCTGCAAATACACCGTTATCTCAGGCAAATCACCCTGAGCAACATTACCAGGGATATTCTCCCAAAGCTTAGTACCCGAAACTTCAAGATCCGAACTGAGTCTGTTTTCGAACGTACCATTCTCATGGATTGCCCAACCAGCACCATTTTCGATCGGATCAGTATTGGCAGTATCCTCATCTACCTTAATAGCAAGATTTTCCTCAGCGACGTCTTGAATGCTGCCATAGTTAAACTTAACCGGCGCGTAGTTCAAGGATGTACCGTCAGCAGACATAGATTCAGAAGCGTAGTAGGTATACTCCGCGCCCTTGTCGTCGTATTCCGCCAAATCAGAGATGGTTACCATCTGCTCGTTAGCAGCATCACCATCTTCGGCGATGGCCGACCAGTTGAAGTTGATATAACCAGGAACCGCTACCGGATTCGGATAGTTTTCGCTCACGCGGTACAGTGTCAAGTAAATATCGGGACGCTGGTTGAGATCCTGGCTTACGTAGTTGTCGTACCACATCTTGTAGAACACCACGTCACGCGTACCCGAACGGATGTTGTCAAAATCAACCTGCTGCGTGTCATGGAAGTGGCGCATGCCAGGCTCAACAGTATAGTCGCCCACCGTCTTGTTGCTTCGGTAGTCACCCGCATCGATCGTCCACGACTCATTGACGCTGTAGTGTACGTTCATGCCGTTGCCGTCATACTTTGGCAACCCAAAGAAGTAATAGGTTGAACTTGCGCTGTTTCGGTTGATCGTTACTTGAGCATCACCCGTACCATCGCCTTCTGCGTCATCAACAATAGTTGCCGTCACGGGATTCCCGTCAGCATCAGTCACTGGCAAGATGTTGCCGCTTACAGACACCTGTAAGTTGCCCGAATTATCAAGCGAAAATGCATTGGGATTCTCATCACACGAAAGCGTCAGAACAGCTTCGGGACGAGGATTGTCTGTCGAGTCAGCTGGAATATCTCCTAAGCTGTCAGCCCAATCCTTGGTAACCGTAAGGTCGAATAAGCCCAATCGGCGATTCGAAACTTCCGCAGCTTGGAGCGTATCGTTGCTTCCAGAAAGAATTTCATATACGTGATCATTCGTTGCGACACGACGATTATTATCGTCGGACCAACCAGCGTTTACCCATCCTTCATCAACGTAATCGGGATTGTTCTCAGTCTCGCTGCGCGTTACCGCATAGAACACCTCGTCATCTTCAGTGCTTTCGGTGCCCTTATCATCAATAAGGCACGATTCAACTGCCGTGAAATTCTGATACGTCAAGCCACCAATGGGAATGTCCACTTCCGCAAACCACAATTCGCCAGCCGAAAGATCAACCGATGCTACAACCTGCCCCTCGTTAAATTCGTAACGAGGACTGCCATCAGCATTGGTAGCCTGCGATGCCATATAGTGATTTGCCACTAAATCGACGCGCACCTTCAGACGATGAGCTGCGTCATCACCGTCAATCCAGCGCTTGGTTACACGGATTTCAGAACCTTCACCTTCAGGGAAGTAGTTATCGATACGCGTAGTACGTGTTTCGGAATCATAGGTGCGCTCAGTGTTCCAACCTTGTTTAGAAGTTTCAAGCACTAAATACGTATAACGTTGACCTTCAGATGAATACTTCGGCAGATTCTCGAAGTCAATATGATACGAACGAGTTTCCTGCCATGTTGCTTCACCTAATTCCGTTATGGGCGTAGCCGTAGAATCGGTTTGCCCGTCCATGGTGTATGTGCCAATAAGAACGCCATCGCGATACAGCTCAACCGTTGCGTTACCGTCGGAATAATTTGGATCGGGCGCTACCTGAGCAAGCGACCCATCGGGCTGCTCCCAATATTTGTCCACATGTTGATCGGTAATATTGGCAAACGTATTAGTAATGGTAGTCGATGAAGTTCCATCATCAGCCGTAGTAGTTACCGGCATAGAAGTAAACTCGAGCGTTTCGGTAATACCTTCATTGTTTTCTATCTGAAACTGGAAACTTGCCGTGCCGTCGTCATTCAGCACAAACTGCGTATCCTGACCATCAAGCGTCACGTCCGTCTCCAACCAACGATACTCAAGTTCATTACCGCGAGAATCATACTTCGGGAAAGACTCGGTAACGGTTTTGCTCAATGTTTCCGCATTCCAACCCGTCAAAGTCTGTACCGCATCAGCGGAATCAACATTTTGCCATGCCGAGTCAGAACCCTTTACCCGACTTTGCGCGGTAAAGGTGCAGACCACATCGATCAAGTCATCCTGAAATGCAGCAATTTCCCAAGTTTTGGTCATTTCTGCCGTAGTGGTACCCGTCAAACGGTTCGAGATAGTACCACCGTTGTAGATGAATCGGTCAGTCTCAGAACGCGAATAATTGTCAATCGAATCCCAGCCATTAGAATCTTCATACATTGGAGGAGTATCTTGCGCAGCTCCATCTTCTCCAACAGAACCAAACACCTGCTCATAGCCAGCTATAGCGTCTTCGCGCAAGGCGTATATATAAGGATATCCATCAGGATCATACTTAGGTAATTGAGTGATTAATTCCCCATACTTTGAAAACAGAAGACTCCCTAAATTAACAGAATCGCCATCATTGGGTGAAACGGTAATAGAAATATAGTCTGTTTCTTTCGTTTCCCCAGAAGAGCCTTCGGATTGTAATGAACTCACACTTACTTGCGACGCAGTTGCAGGCGTACCACCATTGGTTGAGTATCTCCATAGAGTAAATGTTGCGTCAGGACGATTCTCATTATTGTTATCCAGCCACACCTTAGTAGCATTGTATTCAGTAGCACCTGCGTGACGCAGAGTCATTGTGCCGCCTACATACACCGCATCCGTTGCACTGCCGTGGCTTTCAGATGCAGAATTGTCATAAGAAACCTGGTAGTAGTCTTTGCCACTTTGTTCGCCCGTGTACTTGAGATAATAAACAATCGGCAATCCATCTATGTCATACATGGGCAAGTTGCCCTTGATGATACAACCTGTATCGGTATTCTCGATAGAAAGCTTCCCGTCTCCTTCCCCTAGATTACTAGCAACACTTGAACTACCTTGGTCCTTGCCGTCAATGGTTGCACCAAATTGGAAGTCCTCGGCTTGTTCTGCACCGAAGATATCTGCTAATGCCTTATCACCAACTTTACCTACAACATAAAATTCATATTCAGTCGTAAGCATCTTGTATTGCTTATCCCAAGCGGAATTACCGCCGTCCATATATCCGGGATAGGAATTGGTATCTTTTAACACCCAATGAATTGTTGAAGAACTAGTCGAAGTTTCATATTTCAGCGAACCATCATCGTTTCGATCCTGTTCGCCATTATTGTCTTCATCAACAGGAGTACGCGTGGTTGTAACCAACGAACCAGGCAATGCCCTGGTAATGATGTCGTAGGTATTCACCGAAGACTGCGTGATTTGAATAAGGTCCGCTCCTTCAATGCGAGCAACTTCTTCTTCATTTAAATATAAGTCAGTCTTCGCCTGTTCAGTTACCCTACCATTCGAATCAATGAGATCGCGATAGGTTTGTCCGTTATCAAGCGAATACTGAGGAATATACCCACCCGTAAGGCTGCTCGTAGATGGACGGTTACCAGAGTTGTTATCGCACCAAATAATCTGAGAGTGTACTTGAGTATTAAAGGATCCGTTATCTACCGACACCTCGGGTTCGGGCAACACTCTCGCATTGTTTTGCTTCGCCGTTTCATCCTGAGCAACAACTTCACCATCAGTAATACCGAGTGCGCCGCCAAGCATTCCTAAGGGGCTGTGCGCTTCATTCCAAGTATCCAAGACCGATTGATACGTAGGAAGCAAAAGCTTTACTTCGCGTTGCGTACCATCTTCTCCTGTCTGAGCAATCCAGAGCTGTTCGGACTCTTCCTCTCCTAATAAGCTAGAAGCGAGTGAAGCCTCTATGTCAACATAGCCGCGCACCGTAGCTGCCGTATCTTCAGTAGCGGCAGCATCAATAAAAGTGATTTTCAAAACGCCATCTTTTATTTCGGCATTTGCAATTTTTTCGGTTGTTTCGGTTCCATCAGCATTAAGGCGAAACACTTCAAGTGAAGCGTTTTCGAAAGACAAGAATGAAGGAAGAGTTGTTTCGATCCAGTCGTCCTTAAGCAAGCCGTCCTCTCCAGGAGTAAGCTCGAAGCTTACGCGCAGCGTTGCAGGAATTTCAGCAGGTAACTGATTATTTTCCAGTGCCTCAATCTTGTCGGTTTCAACAGCTATTGAAGCGTCAAGCTTGGTGGTATCCAGCTGGAACTGCCAAGCCAAAGGATCGCGTTGTTTTTCGGGCTCATCTGCAGATTCATCGGAAGCGGAACTGTCGTTTTGGGATTTTTCTTCGGAATTATTTTCGCCATCGCTAGGAGCACCAGACACACCACCTTGATCGCCCTGCCCCGAAGCGCCAGTTCCATCGTCGGATGTGCCCTGGTCATTGGATGAATTTTGACCATCGGACCCATTTTGGGTGTCACCGTTTTGGGTATTGTCATCTGATGGATCTACTGCAGTTGGGGGATACCCCCCGTCAGCGTTTTCTGGGCTTGAGGATTCTCCGTCAGAAGAGCCACTGCTTGTGGTGGCTGAACTATCTGACGTGTTTCCTCCAGACGAATTAGAGCTATCGTCTGAATATTCACTTACCTGGGTAGTTCCACTTGAATCCAAGGTCTCTGCTGAAGCCTGGCTTTCATACGTAAACGCAGTAATAGGCAGCATGGTAAATACCAAAAGCACTGCCATGATTACGTTAAACACTTTATTGCGAGCATCTACTAAAGCTTCTGCCTGAACATAAGGCTGGCTATGCCGTCGTCTGCTAAACGACTTCATGATGGGCCCCTTCCAAAACAACACTCCGACAACGTCCCAAAAACAACACTCAAAAGGTGTCTCTGTTAAGCGTCTGCACAAAGCGACGCAATGTCGTATTCAAAATCAAGGAGGCTTTGTACCCACCCCTATAAATCCCAAAAGACGTTCTACGAATTTGCTAAAGGTCATTCGGGAAATTGGGTAACGACCCCCCCTCCTGAAAGGTTCTTTTTCAATCCTCCGCAGTTAACATTGTTTTAGGGATTAAGTAACGATAAGAACGTTTCAGGATATAAGCGAGAATTGTATCTTTCATGCTACCACGAGTATTAATGCCTGTTCAACCGCTTAGAACATGTTTTACGTAAAATGCTAGTATTTTTATAGCATTTCCACAATTCTAGCATATTTGTAACGAAAATTATCTTTTTTGTAACCATCGCTAGTAGCTCTCAGATTTCCGATAAGAATAAGTAGTTCAGAGAGTCGATTTTCAGGACAAATCATTTTTTTTGGGAAGGGTATAACTAAAGATCAAATCAAGAATGGTCGGCTCCAAAGTAATTGATGCGGAAGATACATCAAAGAGCCCTACTAAAAGGCAGGTCAAGAGCAGCCTGCTAATTTTGATGAAGAGCCGCATGCTACCCTCCATCAAAAGCGGCATGCTGATTTCGATCAGAGCTCGCATCAGAAGACGCGCCAAGAGACGCATACTGTCTTTATCATTTGGACCAAAATGTTGCGGGAATTCATATAAAATGAGGGACAGCTATCGCTTGAAACGTAGTACTTAAGATGTCGCATTAGCGCACAACACTTGAGACGGGTTAGTTAAATGGAACAGTCTTCAAATACTCAATCAGATTCGACGCAGAAACCAACTAAGGGCCCTCGTTTTCGCATTCGCGGCTCTTTCATTGGAGTACTTGCAGGAGCTCTTATCATAATAGCCCTTATGGTTAATTCTTGCGTGTTCTCTTCTCAAGTAGGCACTTTGTCAGTGCAGGTCAACACCGCAAATAGCTCTCTTACCCAAGTTGAAGTAGGAGTTTACAAAGGCATTGCTTCAGAAGTTCTCACCGACGACAATCCCAACAACGATCCCGAGGCATTCTGCACAGCCACCGTTGATGTCAATACCGTTTATGCCCTCACCGACGTGACTGAACAGGGAACCTATACGCTTATGGTGAAGCCGGTGTCAACTAACTCGGATGGGGCAACCAATTCTGCTGGTTCTTCAGATAACGAAGCCGCATCGGCGAATGAGAATGCTCAGGCTTCCGACACGGCGGCTGAGTTTCAATCGCCAAAACCTCAAATTGTTACTCTAGAAGATCAGGACACCATCGCTACTTTCAATTTGGAGTAGCCCCGGGAATTAAGAAAGGGTTTTTACCTCGGGCAAATCGGGACGTTGGCGAACCTTTCCAAACACTATTTCATCTGCAAAATCGAATACTTTCTTCGTGATGTCATCTGTCTTGATAAGAGGATCGCCATGCACGGCACTGGGAAGCAAATCCCGTTACACAAAACGCCAGCGATTCGAAACCGTATTCGCACCCAATTCGAAATGAAGCTTTGCGATTCCTAGACCAACCTTACCACACGAAATTGTTGGCAACGCATTAGCTCGAACAAGGGCAATTCCCTGATTGTCTGTTCCCTGCAAATCAAAGCGAAATCTCTGCTGATTCATTGCGGTAGGAGCAAGAAGTGCCGCATCTATACCCGCTTTAAACCAGTCGGGCATTTCTCCTTCTGAAGGAATACGGCTAACCTTTTCTGCCGTTTTTATTTTGTGAGCTACGCCCTGCATTTTGCCGTAGCCAATCGCAATACATAACACGAATTTTTCCCCTGGTGCGATTTGAGCTGCACTGTTTTTCTTTTTGTAAGTCAGTGCAACCCAGCACGTATTAAGTCCAAGCGATTGCGCCAACAACACCAATCTATTAATGATGAACTCTATGCGTTTTCTTTAATAGCTTTCACGAGAAATTCAGTCGCACCAACCCCTGCGCTTTTATCGTAATACTCCACGAAGCGCGGGTCTGACAGATATCCCTCAGCCAATCCTCGATAAGCCTCTTTGTTGTATCGTTCTCCCCAGTGAAGACGAATCCATTTCTGATGCATGCGCACCAACTCTTGGGCTTCTTCGCTTGAAGTATCTCTGGTTGCCATGGCTTGGCACAGCTGTTCTTTGATTGATTCTTCGAGCATTGTTTTTGTATCCCATTCTTCGTGCGACATATTCAGTAAACGTGCAGTGGATGCTTCGATCGCATCTACTCCATAGCGCTCGCGCGCTTCTTCCCCATAGGTTTCTTCAAATTCTTCTATTTCATGCGCCTTTATCTGCTCAAAGGCTTCCTGTTCGTTCATTGTTTCTATCCTTTCAGTTGTCTCAATCGCCGCTTCAGTCAACCTGATTGCTTCTTGCAGAGAGTCCTGCTGTTGACATAAGTGCGAAAGATGCTTCACAAGAGAATTGTGCAAATTGACTTCAGAGCCACCATATATCTCTTTGATGACCGATAAAGGCAACCCGCAGGAACGCATCGATATAATTTGAGCAAGTTTTTTAGCATCGCGAGAGCTATATCTTCGATATCCGTTTTTGTCGCGAGCAGACGCCAAAAGTCCCTGGTCTTCGTAATATCGCAAGGTACGAGTGGAAACTCCCGCCAATTTAGATAGTTGCCCAATGGTGTAAGACTCGTTCTTATAGACGCTTTTACAAAGCGCATTTTTCTCTTGTTCGTTCATTCCGATGTTTTCCTTTTTCGCTGCAGCTTACGTATTACAGCATGCACCATGACGCAACGTTAAGGTCAAGTAGAATTTAGAAATACAGACTAATTAGGGCTACCCGCAAAACGGATAGCCCTAGTTTCAACTATATTGCCAGAAACAAACAGCCTTATAACCTGCAATTGTTACGCTATAAACTATATTTCTAGCAAGCCTGTCAAAGAATTAAGTGACCCATCAAAGGAAACTCTACTCTTCACTCCAATCATGACACCCTTTGCCCCATTCTTTATTCAGGAAGGAATGTAGGGCAGCATATCCAATCCCAATGAGGGAAACTGAAACCAATAGTGCTGGTGAAATATAAAACAAAGGTGTCTTTTTCATGAGATATTCCTTATCAACAAATTTCGAATTAGAAATGAATAAATTTCTTACCTTCAGCCAGAGCTTTGATTACGTCGCACATTCGTGTCTGCATGACCCCAGAAGACCAGCCCCAAATTAAGCCTACAACAATTGCCATTTGCAATTTATTCGAGACCTCAACCATCGCCGTATTACACTGAACGAACCTTGTGCGGTTACCAGGTAATTCCTCCAAGAAGAAACCCCATGTCCAAGCATATTCTTATGTGTCTTCGCATACTCAAAAGCGTTGATCGACCCTTAGAGGTCATAAGCGTAAATGACATATGCAAGAATGCAGGAATTTCGAGACAGACATTTTACAATCACTTCGAAAGCAAATACATGCTTCGATCATGGTGGTCGGAATACTGTGAGCAGTTTTCTCTTGATAGGATCGGAATAGATTTGAGCTGGGAGGAAGCTTCTATTCGCTATGCGCAATTAATGCTTTCGCCGGGTAATTTCATATTCAAATCTGCATCAAACAATAGAGCAGAATCAGAGCCCTACGAAAAAATTCTCGTCGAAAGAAGGGTCAATGCGCTCAGGAAAGCATGTTCCTATAGAAATGTTGAAATCGCTCCTGATCTCGAGTATGCCATGCATCATTACGCCCAAAGTTTTCGTTTATGCGGAAACGAAATAAGTGCAGCGGGAGAAAGTAGCTTTAAAGGAATCAATGAGATCAGTAGGTGCTTTACTTTGATCGTGCCCGCAAATCCAGCAATGATTACCCCATAGAGGAGCCCCGTTAAGTTCCCCCATCACCCTCGCTACGCTCCCTTCGTACGCTGCCGCCTAAATTACTTTCCGAATTAGATGCCCAAGATTAGACATCCGAGAAAAGCTTACTTGAATAGTTTCGAGAGCAACTAGCAATTACCACTCAATAACAAATTGCTGATAGTTCCGTCTTTGATGAAAAAGACGGCACAAAATGACTAGCGATCCTTCAATGCGATAAATAATTACATAATTACCTACGAGATGCTCCCGGTATCCACCAGATGACAAATAGAACTTCCTAGAAACAGAATGGATCATAGGATTCTCTGCTAAAAAACGAGTAGCACCCTCTATAGAATCCACAAATTTTTTTAAACCTTTTTTCGATGCCGCGATCGCATAGTAAGCAACAAGCTCTTCGAAATCCTCTTGAAAGGCTTCAGTCTTGATAAGGTTCCAAGCCATATTGCTTCCTAACGCTTTCGAACATCTCACCTACTGGGCCTACTCGGCCTTCGGCTATGTCGTCTTCTGCTTTTTGAAGCTTGTGCTTAATAGAAACTATTTTGTTTTGAATCTCTTCATACTTATCAACCAGCTCATCACCTTCGTACCCTTCAGCAACAAGCTGACGAAGGATTGTTACCGAATTGTCTTCATCATTAACTTTTAACGGCTGAAGTAAGAGACCATTTTCGGTCCAAGTGCACAGAGCGTATTCATCAAAACCGCCTGCCTCGTAAAACTTTGAGGGAATGGTGATTTGACGTTTACTGGAAATTTTTACTGTTTGAGATTGATTTAACGCGGACACTCCCATTGCTTCTCCTTACCAAGCGCTTGGTGCTTGGTAATAGTATAGCAAAGCTCCTGAGCAGAATACTGTGCACCCAACTCAAAAAGTTCACGCATTGATTACTTACTAGCCGTTTAGCGGATGGTTTATTATTTCGGACGCTTCGCGTCCACAACAGATGGAAGCTATTAATCAAAAGATGCGCAGCCGTAAAAACTGCTAAATCCACCACTGCAGAAATCACTATGCCTAGCGCCGCAGTGACCGCTAGATAAACCTTCATAGCAAACGCCAGATTCGTCATTTAAGTAGCCGCTACATCTGCCACATTTTCAGCTTGCGTGCACTTTTGTGTTTGCAAATTGCGAGTTTTGCCACATTTTTAGCTTGCGTGTATAAAATTAATTTAAAAACAATTCTCAAATTCACGAATCTCTAAATATCGCTTCGAGCTCCATGAATTTATACAACATTTTCTACGTTAGTGTTTAGTTATAAATAAGATACTTCACATTTGTGGAATATTATTCCACAAACGGTCAAACACAAACATACACACGAGCCTAAAATGTGTCAAAATCCAGGTTTATAGACCAACACTAAGACTTACAGATCAAAACCAAACCGCTCCACACTCCCAAAACACTCCCCAATACGAAAAAAGGCCAGCCGACAAGCGACTGACCTGCGAATTCGTGGAGCCAACGGCCGGACTCGAACCGGCGACCTACGCATTACGAGTGCGTTGCTCTACCAACTGAGCCACGTTGGCATTGAATGCTGTCCTTAGGATAAAAATGAAACAAAGAAATCTATAATTCAAATAGATAACTTGTATCCAGTAATTATATCGCTAAAGCGCCTGAAAATTATATACAAGTTAGCCACTTCACGCAATGGGTACTTTTGAAGACGCACAGCACCTCCTTACCCAAGAAGGCATCATACGAGAGCTCCAATCAGTAAACCCTTCATCTGGAAATATCGTTGACTTCTCCTAGTTCGACACGAGCACTCGTTGCAATTGTTAGTATTTCCCCCTATCTTTTACCAAAACACGTAGCAAAACTCTCAAAGTGCAACATAAAGGTGTGGCATGGAACTTCTTGAACTAATCTTGTTTTTACTTGTAGCCGTAGTGGCATCGAGCCTTCTTGATCAGGTCTTACACGGCGTCTCTCTTCCTTTAGTTCAAATCATTCTGGGTGTAATAATCGCCCTTGTTATCCCGTTGCCCTCCTCCATTAATCTAGATGCCGAGCTTCTCTTAATCCTCTTCATTGCTCCCCTTCACTTCAATGAATCGCGGCGAGTAGATTCGGGAGAACTCTATCAAAATCGCTTTGGCATAGCCTCTCTCGTAACAGGACTCGTTCTGCTAACCATGATTGCAATGGGCGCAACCTTAAATGCCCTAATCCCCGCTATTCCTCTTGCAGCTGCCCTTGCCTTTGGCGCAGCAATGGGATCAACCGATGCCGCCGCCGTTACCGCACTCGCCAAAGAAATGCGCTTCGGTCGTCGTCATGAAGCGCTCCTCAATGGCGAAGCACTCTTCAATGACGTCACAGGTACCATTGGTTTTCAATGCGCTATTGCCGTCGTTGTCTCTGGAGCGTTTTCGCTTACTCACGCAGGAGAAGAATTTGCACTTGAACTTTTTGGCGGACTATTCGTCGGTGCTTTACTGGGATTTGCTTTCTGGGGACTCACCAGCATAATGCGGCGCTATGGACTCGACAACCCCACCGTGCACGTAGTTCTTGAATTATTAACCCCCTTCATCATTTACCTCATCTGCGAACAAATTCATGTAGGTGGTGTTATTGCGGTTGTTATGGCAGGCATGACCATTTCGCTTCTGCCCCATAAACGGACCATCGCTTCCTCTCGCCAACGCCTCCAGGCTTCAAGCGTATGGAAAACTCTCGAGTTCGTATTGAATGGCGTTATTTTTGTGGTACTTGGCATACAGCTCCCCAGCACATTCATTCCAGCAATACAAAGCGGCTCTGTCGATGCAGCCCTGCTCATCCTTACCGTTTTTGTCCTTACGTTCGTATTGGAAGCTGTTCGCTTTTTCTGGATCCTGGGCATGGATTTGGTTCATACGCGTCGCAGCGGCAGGCCTCTGCGTATTTGCTTTTCAAAAAGAAATCTGAAGGGCACCTTAGGAATGGCTTTTGCCGGCCCTAAAGGAGGCGTTACCCTAGCGCTTATTCTCACTATCCCGCTAACCGTAGCTTCAGGTGATGCGTTTCCTATGCGTACCGAACTTTTGTTTTTAACCGCCGGCGTTATCGTATGCACTATGATTCTTGCTAACTTCGCAGTACGCAAACTAGTGCCCCTAAAGCCTCTCGAAAAACGCACCAAAGGCTATGCAGATGCGGAGATCGCCGTACTAACCCGCGTTATTGATGCTATTCAGGCAGATGCCCATCTCACTGGGTCAGTCACAGGGGAACAAGCACTGGAGGCCCTCGATAATCCAAACGACCAGAACTCGTCTTCATCGGCCGCCGTCAACACCTCTTTAGCCAACACTTCTTTAGAACACGTAGCCGAAAATCTCACAAAACGTCTCACCACTCCTGCAGAAGTGCCACTCAAAGATGCCGCTGCCACTCTTTTGGAAAGTTTGTCAGAAAACCTTTCAGGAGAAGCAATCAACCGACGCGAAGAAACCGTCAAAACGTCTACGGGCGACCTACCCGAGAATGAAGAAACCGCTGAAGTGCCTGCCGACAATCTTCCCGAAAGCGTCGATGAACCCGCCACCGCAGTAGTAATGAAGCGCTATGCCGACCGCATTCGCGAGCTTATTCCTCTTGCCAGCGACGAAGTTGCAGCGCAAGCGCGCGCTCTGGTTAAACGATGCGACGAACTCTATGACCAGGCTAATGCCTTTGCTGAAGAGCTTAGCAACATTTACGAAGATGACGATATCGATGTCGAAGGACTCCAAGCGCGTATGATGGCAGCTCAACGCGTTAATGAGGCAATTGACGATATCCAGGATGCTGCTTTATCTCGTGAACTTGAATTTATTAAGCTTGCCCAGCGCGTCGGAGAACTATCACCTGAACACGCTCGCGATTTGCGAAACGACGTTTACGTTCAGCGCATGGTAATCAATTAACATTGCCTGAGCTGCGCAATGAGGAGTACCCAAAGTACTCTCGTTCACAATCACGAAACACATCAAGCCTATGATCAGGGTACATGCTTGGATTTTGTCTACCTCTTAAGATCCTCCAAGCTGCAAACACTAGCCAATCCGATCTAGCAATCAATCCAGTGATAGGACCCTTATGGCAGCATTCGATCGTATTTCGTGTGGCATTCCTCAGCTTGATACTGTTTTCGACAACATCCGTTTAGGCGACAACGTGGTTTGGCAGCTATCATCACTTGAAGATTTTCCAACATTCGTCGAACCGTTTGTAGCACAGTGCCTCGCAGACAAACGTCCCATTATTTATATGCGTTTTGCCTCCCATGAGCCTCTGGTAAAACCGCAGCCAGGCGTTACTATCTATGAACTCAATCCTCATAAAGGATTTGAGGCATTCACGATTGAAGTTCGAGAACTTATCACCAAAGAAGGCCGCGAAGCCTGCTATGTATTTGATTGCTTAAGCGAATTGCAAGCTGCCTGGTCTGCTGATCTTATGATGGGCAACTTTTTTAGAGTAACGTGTCCCTACTTATTTGAACTTGATACGGTTGCTTACTTTCCTATTATTCGCGGCGGTCATTCGTTTCAAACCATCGCAAAAATTCGCGATACTACTCAAGTTTTAATTGACGTGTATTCTTCGCCCGAAAACGATCTGTATGTTCACCCGCTCAAGATGTGGAACCGCTATAGCGAAACCATGTTTTTAGCCCACCGCTATTCTCCGCAAACCAAAGAAGTTTTTACTTTGACCGATGGCATGGAAGCAAGCAAATTTTATGCCCTTGCAGGCGAGGAAGCTCAAGCGGCGCCTGATCGCAACACCGACAGTTGGGATCGATTTTTTGCGGCTGCTCAGTCGGACTTCAGGCAAGGAACTTTAACCGCTAACACCTGCACCAAAATGTGCAACATGATGATTACCAAAGATCCCAAAATGCGCGAAATGGTTAAGCGTTATTTTGAACCAACCGATTATTTCGAAGTCCGTAATCATATGGTAGGAACCGGAATCATTGGCGGCAAAGCTTGCGGCATGCTTCTCGCGCGCAAAATGATTCAGCTGCAGCAGCCAGAGGTGTATAAGCACCTCGAACCGCACGATTCGTTCTATCTTGGCTCGGATGTGTTTTATTCCTATTTGGTTGCAAACGATTTGTGGACTATTCGCATAAAACAACGAAGTGAAGAGGGATTCATCGATGAAGCTCCTGCCCTGAAAGAAGGTTTGCTCAATGGGTCTTTTCCTGACGACATACGCGAACGCTTTATGCGCATTTTGGATTATTACGGGCAGGCGCCCATCATTGTGCGCTCCAGTAGCTTCTTAGAGGACGGTTTCGGTAACGCCTTTGCCGGAAAATACGATTCGGTTTTTTGCGCCAACATGGGATCGCTTGAAGAGCGACTTGATGCATTCGAATCGGCAGTACGCCGTGTCTACGCGTCCACTATGAATCCTTCTGCCCTCGAATACCGTCGTCGTAATGGACTTGACCACAAAGAAGAGCAGATGGCGCTTCTTGTCATGCGCGTAAGCGGATCGCATTACGGACATCGGTTGTTTATGCCAACAGCTGCGGGTGTTGGCTATTCCCATAGCACCTATCGCTGGTCTGATTCGCTTGACCCGAGCGCAGGGATGCTTCGTCTTGTCGCGGGGCTCGGTACAAAAGCCGTCGATCGAACTCAGTCAGACTACCCACGCATTATTAGCCTTGATAAGCCCTTGGCACAAACAAATCAAACTTGGGCAGATAAACATCGTTATTCTCAGCATAATGCCGATGTTCTCGATCTAGAAAAACGCACCATAGCCGAATGCAACGTGCTCGATTTGGCTGATTTGTTTCCCCGCTTTGCCCAACAAGCCGTGTTCGAACACGATCGCGAAGCGGAGGGAAGACTGCGCGAACGGGGTCAGTTTCGTCCCGTTTTATTCGCTTCGTGTCAGGGGCTGGCTGAAAACCGCGAATTTACGACGCTAATGGCGAATATGCTTTCAACCTTGGAGCGCTGTTACGAACATCCCGTCGATATCGAATACACCGTAAATGTTGGCAAGGACAACAAGTTTGTTGTTAATCTTCTGCAATGCCGACCGCTTCACCTGCTGCAATCTGGAAAGCGTATTGATTTACCAAAGCTGCCCCAAGAAGATACGTATTTCAGCATTAAGCAGTGCGCGATGGGAAAATCGCGTGTTACCCCCATCGATGTCGTAGTAGTAGTTGATCCCTTTCATTATTATCAGTGTCCCCACATCGAAAAGCCTACGGCAGCACGTCTCATTGGAATGGTTAACGAGCATTTTCGCAATACGGGCAAAAATTGTTTGCTGCTGGTACCGGGGCGTATTGGCACTTCCTCTCCTGAGCTTGGCGTGCCTGTCGCCTTCGCCGACGTAAGTAATCTTATGGGCATATGCGAAGTTGCTTCTTCGGAAGCTGGTTATTCGCCCGAGCTTTCCTATGGCAGCCATTTGTTCCAAGACCTGGTAGAGGCAGATATCTACTACGGAGCCTTGCTAGAAGATCGTTCACATGTGTACTACAACCCTCATTTTGTTGAACGTTTTATCGATATCACAGCAGAAGTACTGCCATCGACCGTAACGCCATCGGCGGGAATGGCATCGGTCGCAACGCCGTCGGCGGCGATGGCGTCCACTGCAACACCATCGGCGGCACAGCAATCCGCAAAAGCTTCTTCTCAATTTGGAAAATCTGCCTCATATGAAAAGACTACAACGTTAGTACAAGTATTTGATACAAGTAGTTCCTCGCTCACTTTGTGGCATGATTTGCGCACCAATACCAGTATTTGCGGATTGCAGAAAAACCTCCGTGAATAACAAAGGGGAATAGGAAATTTGGTAGTTATTGGGGTATTTAGATCTTTTTATCTAATTTTTACCCCTATAACTTAATAATTTGATATGCATGATTTAGCATGCGCCTTTAGAGAAACATCAGCGAACGCGATAAGGCTTCTTGCCCCAATACACTTTCGCGAAATGGCGCTTTGGCAGCTGTATCTTTCCCACCATATCAAGCGTGGTCGTAGCAATATCGCGTGCTGCATGGGGACGTCGCAAAGATTCGCCACCAGAAAGCATAGTTTCAAGCCGCTCGGGATTCGAGTGAATTTGATCAAGTTCGGTGAGGAGCTCTTCGGAAGTTTCCGCCTTTACCGCAGCACCAGCCGCGGTTACGGTAAGCGTATTAGCGCGCTCTTGCCCATAGGATTTACCCACCAAAATTAGTGGCAGGCGAGCACATAAGCATTCTGTAGTTGCTAAGCCTCCCGACTTAGCAATGATCATATCGCTTGCCTCCATAAGCCCTGGGATATCTTCCACATAGTTAAACACCGTAGCGTTAGTGATGTTTCGTTCAGTGAAAAATTCTCGCAACTTATCGGCGTATTCCTTATCCGCTCCTGCAAGAATCGCAAAGTGCATTTTGGAAAAATCAGACAGGCAAGGCAGGATTCTATTTACGATTTCTCGAAAAGGAATATACGGTTGAGATAAACGAGCACCCGCCATGACAATGACGTTAATTTTGTCATGGGGTAAACCGAATTTATCTAAGACAGCATCTCTATCGCATGGTTCTGAAAAGCCCTTACGAACCGGAATGCCCGTCACTTTTATATGACTATCAGGCACTTTTCTTGGCTTGAGCTCTTTTACCATTTCGTCATCTGCGCAACAAAAGAGATCGCAATCGAGATGAGGCCATAAACCTTCCGCGCCGTAGTCGGTCGGCACACACACCATGGGGAACGCTTGTCGAGTTATCATGCGAGCCGCTACGGCAGCATTCGCAGCTACGATATGGGTTGCAATAATCGCAATTGGCCTGCGCTTTTCTACCAGTTTGGTGAAAGGCTTGAACATGCACGGCGACCAGCCCCATCCGCCTGCCCAGAGAAGGCGGCCTGTAAATACATGATGCCAGGTGAAGTCATAAAGCGAATTGAAGACCACCGTTACATTGGCGGTTTTGTCGCCATCGAACTTCACATACCCGTAGTCCAAAATATCCAATACCGCAATTTCGGTATCGGCAGGAAGATTAGGATGTTTTCCATAAAGATCTTCGAGAGCCTGAGAAACAGCTTGAGCAGCGCTCCGATGGCCAGATCCAACAGAAGCATGCACGACAATTACGAGAGGACGCGTAGAATTTTCATCACATGTCGTGGTTATCATCGCGCCTCCCTTCAATTAACGCCTTAGGTGCTTTAGTTCTAACTTTCACATAGTGCACTGCGCGCGTAATGCTTACTGCAGTACACACGCAACGCTTATTGCAACGCACGCGTGATTATCTAGTCTACCTTAGTTTATCGCACCCATTACCAGCCACAACAAAAGCCACGATCTTGCTACATATGCTTCTTATAAGGGAACATATTTTTTCGACTAGCGGTTATTGTCGTAATCAGGCCTTCTCGAACAACCTCACATTGAATGAAAGCGACATGTCACCAAATATCAAAAAGTGGTAATAACCTCATAGAAAAGGAGCCTTTCATTTCCGCATTTTCTCAATGGGTGCAACCAATCTATACACAACTCGATTTACTCGCCACAAACGCCTCGAAAAACCGGAAATTCTGAAATCGCAACTGACTTACAACTATATCTTGAACCTGCAACTACAGAGTTAAACACCGTTGACCCATAACCCTAACTACATTCTAAGCTGAAATAAAAACCTTCAGTCGGGCCAAAAATCTCCATCGGATCAAGAATCTTCAGTCGATCAAGAAAATAGCAGCCATGAGACAAAACCGCCCTGCTTGTATGCAGGGCGGTTTATTGTAAGTCAATTCAATGCAGATATGTAAGTTTGCACTAGTTAGCAATCCTAATGGCTAACCCTAATGATTAATCCTGATGGTTAAACCTGATGCTTAAACCCGATAGTTGATCCTGACGATTAACCATGATGAATACTAGTTGCAAATCTTTCCGGGATTCAAGATCATGTTCGGGTCAAACACTTGCTTAATGCCTGCCATCAAGCCAATCGCCGTATCGCCAACGGATTCACGCAGGTATTCTTTCTTTGCATGACCAATGCCGTGCTCACCAGAAACCTGTCCACGAAGTTCAGTACATTTCTCGTACGCTGCCTTCATAACCTTTGCGCTGCGCTCCAAGAAAACTGCTTCATCCATGTCATTCGCACAGCAGTAAATATGCAAATTGCCATCGCCTGCATGGCCAAATGAGCGAATGCGAACTTCGTACTTGTCGCCAATTTCGTGAGCATATTCCAAGAATGTTGGAATCTTATCGACCGGAACAACTACGTCCATTTCGTCAATAAGATCAGTTTCCGCTTCGATGACGGTCAAAAATGCACTACGTGCCTCCCAAACCGCACGCTTGTCAGCAGGATGGCTCAATACCAAGGTGTCGTATGCACCAATTTCGTCACCAATCTCGGCCAAGGTTTCTGCGCGCTGGAAAATTTCATCCTGATCGTTGCCATCAAGCGTAACCAGAATATAGGCGCCCGCTTCCTTGCCGTCGATCACGGTAGGAATGATCTTATTGCCGGTGTAGTTTGCCGAGGAATCCACGATGTCGCGTTCCATGAACTCAATTGACTGGGGGCTAAGGCCAGCAAGTTTAATCTTTGGTACTGCAGAAATTGCTGCATCGATATCAGCGAAGGGCAAGATGAAGCTGATATCTTCCTTAGGATTAGGAATGAGCTTCAAAGTAAGTTCGGTAATTACACCCAGCGTACCCTCGGAACCAATCATCAGATGGAGCAAGCTGTATCCGGAGCTTGTCTTAGTGACCGAACGACCAAGTTCCAAAATTTGGCCATTTGGCAAAACAACCGTCATTGCCAGTACGTAATCACGCGTGGTGCCATACTTTACTGCACGCATACCACCGGCATTGGTGCTCACGTTACCACCCAAAGAACCCGTCTTCTCGCCAGGATCAGGGGGATACATCAAATCATGTTCGAGAGCATCGGCAGCCAAATCACACAGACGAACACCAGGCTGTACATGAACAAGCAGGTTGTTCATGTCATAGTACAGAATTTTATCCATACGCATGGTGCACAATACCACGCCACCAAACAGAGGTGTTGCGCCACCAACCAAGCCGGTGCCAGCGCCTCGTACCGTAACAGGGATATTGTTGTCATTGCACAGCATCATAATTGCAGCAACTTCAGCCGTGCTTGCAGGCAAGCATACCGCTTCGGGCATTTGCTCGCCATAAATAGGCATTTCGTCATGCGAATAGTCAGCACTGATATCGTCGCCGACATAGCAGTTTGCCTCGCCTACTATTCCTTTAAGTTCCTCGATAAGTTCTGGAGTGAGCTTGTTGTACTCAGCCATCGCAACCTTCCAAATAAAACGAAGTACTTCAATTCAATCAAGGGGATCAATTCAAAAAAACGCTGATATACGATCCCCGCCAAAGATTGATCTTATCGTAGGGAAAAAAGATATATTCCCTGTCTAGGTGAAACTCACCGATCAGCGGACAAACGGTACACCAAGTATGGAGGACTCATTAAGAGCAGGACTCATCGTGATGTCCACTTCCCTGCCGATTTTGCTGATGTTCGCCACGATAGTTAGAGCCGTCATGATTAGTGGCACTCTGACTTGTCTCGCCTTGAGCTGCCGTGCTTTCGTCCGTTGCGCTTTGATTCGATGCACCCTGACTTGCCGCGCCTTGATCTATCGCTACACCTTCTTGAGCCGCAAGGGCACGCAACTCCGACATGGTCATATGGGCTACATCATCTGCCGAGATATCCACTCCCGCATCCACAAGAGAACGCCAGGCTGAGTACTTCCCCATACCAAGACCCGATTCGTGCGCCTCGTGATGTTCGGTAGAAGTAGCACGAGAACAGTACACACCTTGCCCTGCCGATGAGAAGCAACGTTGGCTTGTTTCCTCAAGGTTTGAACATCTGCTATCGTCGTCGCACATAACCGTAACTGCAACTGCGGCATTCGCAGTTAAATAACCTTTATTCGTCAGCGAATCATTGAGTGACGCTAGCGCCTCTTCATAGCTCATTCCTACAACATTTGTTTCAGAAAGAATATCTTGCCCGTCAGCATTAACCCCCTCTGCGCTCACCACACGATCAAAGTAATTCACACCCAGTTCTATCGAGGGATTAATATCGATCCCCACATATGCTACGGGAGTCTGATAAGCATAAGCACCGCCGCCAATCCCGAGAGCTATCAATACTGCGCAAGCTGCTAGGGCGATTTTTGCCCGAAGAGAAGTTATCACGCGGATCTTTTTCTTAGCTTGAATGCTCGCGTCATCAGCGACATCAGCTTGCCCATCTGCCGCATCAGCCTGATCAACGACACCATCAGCTTGAAAAGCGCGCTGAGCTTCTATCATCTCAACGGTGCACATCTTCAATTGTTCCGGCGCATGAACCTTGTCGAAAGCACCGCTCAAAGCATCGCGCAATTGTCTATCGGATTCGCTCATCGCAGTGCCTCCCGTAATAGTTTCTTGCCACGCGAAATCCAGGAATAAACCGTGCCTTCAGACTCACCGGTCATCACTGCAATCTCTTTAGCGGTATAGCCTTCATAAAGTGAGAGATACAACTCTGTTTTTGGTGGATCGCCTAAAGCATTAAGTGCATCGAGAATCTCTCGCAAGCCAAGCAACGATTGTTCCACCGATGGTTCAGATAACCCCAAAGCGACTTCGTCTGAAGCTTCGCCTGGAGAAATGTTCTCCGCGCCCCTCAATGAAGCTTCCTTCATACTCCTTGATGAAGCTTCATCCACAAAAGCACCTTTTACATGATTTGCTTGAGCAAGCTGACAATCAAGCGAAACGTCTTTTCTCCTTGCCGCCTTGAGCACGTCTTTGCAGATATTTATCGCCACTCGCAAAAGCCATGCTTTTTTATGCTCCTCGTCGTTAAACAGCTTGTCGCACAAAGCATATTTCATAAAGGTATTCTGAAAGGCATCTTCAGCCTCCGAAGGAGCAAGATACACCAAACAAGCGCGCCACACCGCATCGCCATGGGAATTTATCGTCTGCTCTATGTCAGATGAAGCTCGCATACTAATTTCAGACTCTCTATAGCCTCTCCAACGAATGTCGTGTCTTTGGCTGCGATCTTTTGTAAAACCGAAGGCATCGTTAAAAACAACAATTGGCAACTAATTTCGATTGACAACTAATGACAACAAATTTTGTTCGGATAGTTTTGTTCGATTAGTTTTACTCAACTTGTTTTGCTCAACTAACCTTGTTCAATCTCAATATACCTTGAGATATCTAAGCATATAAGCTCAATGCAAATTAGGCGCAATGCCGAGCAAATCCTTTTTGACAGGAATTTCCCTTGTCTGCAGAGCCTGCCTGACCATTCCAAGAAGAATTTGTGCCTACTCTATTTACACCTGTTCCATTAATGCCTGATCCATTTGCGCCTGTCCCATTCATAACACGATGATTTTCGCTGATATATTCGCGATGGTCGCAAATGCCATTATTGTTTTCATCGACATAATTCGAAGAACAATAGGTGTAGCCCTTACAAGCGTTCCCACAGTTGTCACACAAACCATCGTTATTGGCATCGTTACATTTCTGGCGAGCATCTTGATATGAGCTGCCACAGTTGTCGCATATGCCATCATTATTGATGTCGCTGCATTTTTGACAGATCCCCTGATACGCCTGTGATAAACCGGAAGAATTACCGCCTACCGTTTGAGCACTTTGTTCAACCTGAGAATCCTTTACAACAGATCCACCTAGCGCATGAGCAGGCAAAATCAAGCAGCCGGACAAAGTTGCCAGGCAAAGCCCTGCCATCAAAACCACCAACGCCCCAACAAAAGCCAAACGCACTTTTCCCCGAAAGCTCCAACTCGTTTCTTGGCTCGCATTATTAGTACCACTTCTCATAATTGCACCCCTTCGTATCCTTTGTGTCTGAATTTCTTCTTTCACTTAGAACACGAATGGGGTGCGTAAATCCTTGCATATTTTTGAAAAAATCTTAAAACAGGCAATGCGAGAAACTGAGAGAACAAAACCTTTAACAGACAATGTAAGAAGCCGCGAGAACAAAAATCTTAGAAATCGTCAGCAAATTGCTAGTTATCTCGCACCAAGCGCTTAAAGAGCGCCACGAACAAAATTGCACAACCAACAGTCCAACCCAAGGTCACCGCTAAAGGAACCAATGCTTCATTCGTAAATAAGTTACCCTGCATCATCAAGCCCACGAGTGTATTCATGCCACCAGTTGGCAAGTACAAAACAAAGTCAGATACCGTTTCGTTGTAAGCACCAAACATAGGCGCCAATGCTATCAAAATTACAGGAACGGCATACAGTCCCGCAGTCATCTGATCACGCGAAGCAAGCCCCAGCACCAACGAAAGCAGAATTATAGGCAATGACCCAAGAACACCCAATCCCAAATAAGGAAGCAAGAGAGTTACCTCAGAAACATCAGCAATGAAAAAACATGCTGCTGCCACTATAAGCATCATCACCAAAGAAATGAGCGCACGCGACACAATAATTTGTCCAGCACTTACATTCGCAAGCATGAGTGTGCGCAAGGTGTGCTTTTCTTTTTCTTCAGCAATCCCATAGACCACCGCCATGCTTACAACCATACCTATTGCCATGCAAAGCGAAGATGACAACTCGAACGTAGCGAGTATTTGGCCTACTGCAGCTCCCGCCGCATTAGGATCCTCGCCAACGGTTGCTACCCCTACATCACTGAGCATATAGCGGAAGAGCACTGCAAAACCGATTGGCATAATCAAGCACACCAACATACTGGGATTTTTAAACATGTCGATAAAATCTTTTTGGCAAAGAGCCCCAATTTTCCTCATAGTTGCTTGCATTAGAACTCCCTCCCCGTCAAATCCAAAAAGACTTCCTCTAAATTTGGTTCATCAGAATGAATGGATAAACATTCGCCCGATTCTAGCAACTCACTAATTATTGCAGCACCCGCCGCATCTTTGGTAGTTGAAATCACCCCACGTGTTTTAGTGTGAATGGTGACGTTATTCCGTGCGTGTTCAAGCTTGAGCTTTTCAGGAGAATCGCACGCTGCAATATGGCCTTCGTCAAGAATAGCTATTCTATCGCACACGCCATCTGCTTCCGACATATCGTGCGTCGTCAGAAATACCGTCGTTCCTGCCGCCTTAAGTTCTGCAAGCATACGATGCACTTCAGCGCGAGCCGCCGGATCGAGCCCACTAGTTGGCTCATCGAGAAACAACAACTCAGGCGAATGGATAAGCGCCGCCAATAAAGCAGCACGCTGCCTCATACCCTTTGAACAGTTCTTGATAAGTGTCTTGCGATCATCCTGAAGCCCCATCCGTTCAAGCAATACAGGAATGCCCTTAGGAGAAACTCCACGAACTTTGGCATAAAACTTCAAATTATCTTCGATAGATAAGCGTTCATAGAGAGCGCTCGTGTCAGACAGAATTCCGATACGTTCATAGTCGGCATCGCTCGCATTTTCAATAGGACGATGAAAAAGCTGAATGCGTCCTCCATCTTTTTTCAGCTGCCGCGTTAACAACTTGATAGTAGTGGTCTTTCCTGCGCCAGAAGGCCCCAAAAATCCAAATGCTTCACCGCGGCGAACCGCAAAAGAAAGATTGTCGAGTACCTGCTTATGAGCGGCGCGAGGCCCTGATCCAATCTTAAAGGAAAGGTTAACCCCTTCCATCGCCATTACCACACTCATTGCAGACCCTCCTTCTTAGTAAAACCACCCTTGCGATCTTTAATCCCGCCTTTGCCATTTTGAGCGTTTTTGCTATCTTTGCGTCCGATAAAGTAATCGACGATCGAAATAGCAATATCTGCTATCCCACTATCTTTAAGAATGCTCATAAGGAATTGCGAACCCATTGTTGTCTCCTTTTCGTTTTGCCATCGCATTTTCTGTGCTTAGTTTTGCGTTTCTCAAGTTTTCTCAAGTTTTTCCTTGGGACACCTGAAGTTTTTCATGAACGCCAGTTCAGATACAGAGTTTCGGTATGACGGGAGCACGCCAAACTACGAAAGGAGCACTGGGCTATACGAAAGGAGCATCTTTCCCGCTTCGAACAATGCCCCTCACATCTTCGCCCGTACGTCCTGTGATACCATTTCGCATGACGAAAGATTTTCCAAGCAAACGAATTGCCAACCAACCCACACGAGGACGACTACATGACAGCAAATTCGCCCGACTACAATTCCGTTGAAGAACTTATACAAGGCGAACTTAATAAAAGCATCCATTTGGAATGCGGACGCGAAACCAGTCGAAGCGTCCTTGCTGCGGTACGCTCGGTTTATCAAAAGAAACGCTGCGCGTTTTATCTTGAGTCCGACAAAGGCTTCGAACGCGATACGGTACGTTCATACTTGAAATTTTTTGCACGCCTTGCGGGAAGCAAGATTACCGCCAAAGAAGTGATTGATCATTTTGGGCTGAACAAAAAGAAGAACACTTCGGTTTTAAAGCTTACTCCTGAAGAACGCGCCTTGATGAATTTTGCGCGTATGGCTCTTTTTGAACCTGAAGTCGTATTCTGCGAGCGCCCTCTACTTGAACTTGCTCCCGACTCTCGATCGCTCTTTCTTAATTGGATTGCCAGCGAAACTGAAAAAGGCACGATTTTCATTACCGTTGGCGAACCGCTCCGTGAAGCACTATTAATGCCAGGCGATGCTTGGTGGGAAGAAGAAGGACGCTTCTTCCCTGCGCAAACATTAGAAGATAGCTTAGGCGAAACTAAAGCAGCTTCCGAAGAAGAGGATTCCTTAAAAGAATCTGACAACGACACGATTGCTTTTGCGGGAGATGAAGTCCAAGTATGTAAAGTTCAGGCTAAAGCAGGATCTTCTACGCTTTTGTTTGATCCTCGAGAAATCGATTTTATTGAAAGTGTTAATCGCCAGATTTTCGTTTCAGTGCGTGGCGAACTTTACCAAACACCTTCTACTCTCGATGAACTAGAAAAAGAACTTACCCGTTTTGGCTTTTTTAGATGCCATCGTTCTTACATCGTAAACGTACAGCGAGTCGCAAAAGTGGAGCGCTTTACTCGCAACTCGTTTAATCTAACCTTGTCGGACGTTGCACACAGCTCGATTCCTCTTGCAAAGGGACGCGCTGAAGAAATGCGTGCCACCTTAGGAATGAAATAGCCATGGATAATCTTCGCAAGGTAGTTGCTCTCGCTCTTCATGAAGTGCGTTCGCTTGCAGCAAATCCTTCTATGGCTGCTACTATTTTCGTGCTTCTTTTTTTTGCACTATTGTTCACTGACTTTTTTCACTTCTTCGAATGGTTTTCAGTGCCATTTCTCTGTCAGCTTGCCGTGTGCAGTATTGGCGGAATTGGGACCGTATGCATCTTGGCAGAAGAACGTGAACGAGGAGCTGAACAAACGCTTCTTTTATCTGGCACCAGTCGCGCAACCATCGCTGCTGGAAAAGTAATTGGATGCATTATTGTTTGCGAACTGGTCTCTTTCATCTGTGCGTCTGGAATAACACGAGATCTAGGGCGTGCAGGCGAAACCGCTCTTCTTTTGCTTTTTACCACTATTCCCGTCGCGTTTATTTCTGTTGCGCTTGGCATGCAACTCAGCGACCAACAACGTGCATCTTCTTGGGGAGCTCCTATATTATTCTGCGGCATTATCACCGCCACCCTGGATGCGCTGATTGAAGTATCACCCTGGATGCTTCCTACTGGAGCAGCGCCAGAACTTATAGATCTCTTCGTTTTTGGAAATATGGCTACAACAATTTCTCCAGTGCTCACCTGCGGAATAGCATTTATATACTGCATTATTGCGCTTTTAGTTTTAATAAAAAGCGTACGATCATAGAGCTCGACGCGTTAAACCTCTAACGCTTTTTTAGACTGTCGTTGTGGCTTTTCTTGGTCTTCCTGCTTTAGGGCATTCTTCAAGTCGTGCCTCGATAGAACTTCGCAAGACCATGCGCTTAGTTCCCTCTTTCCAGGAAGTTAATTTTCCGTTTAAACACATTTGCGCTACCCGAGCTGAACTAACCTTCAACATTCGCGCGGCATCCGCTGCAGTCACCGCATCTGCATGAGACAGATCGCACTTTACCGAAACCGCGATAATGCGTCCTCCATGCTTCGGAGAATGATTGAGTTTGCCGCCTTCAGGAACCTTATGGTTAGCCAAATTGTCTAGCACAGTTTCGTAGAGCCAATCACTTGCAGACTCTACTGCATCACGTAAATCAGAACCAAACGTTCCGCCCTCCATATCGCATGGTTCAGCGATAATTTGTCCGCTTTCGCTAGGATAAAACTCGAATTCTCGAATATAGATCATTGCCTATCCCTCCGTTTTAGCGTAACCCTGCTTGTCGTAGTATTTTCTGCGCAACTATATCTTCGATCTCTTGATGACGTTTTACCAAAACGGTTACTTTCCCATTGGTGAACTTCTCGTGCCTCGTACCACCAACCGACCAGAAACCATTTTTCGTAAGAAGCAGCACTAAATCTCGCCTTTTAGTCATAAAGGCTCCTTCATTTTTAAATATTAGTAAATGCTAAGATTTATTTCAATATTCATTAGCATTTGCTAATAATTTAATTCCTTGCTTCTTTTACTCTAGCGGGCAAATCTGTCAGAAATCTCGTATAAAGAAACCGTCTTTCTCATATCGAAATCTTTCGTATATTGAGACACTTCGCATATCGAGAACTTTCTCATATCGAGGCGTCCTCGTATTGAGGTCCTTCCTATATCGAGGTCGTCCTCATATTGAGGCTTTTCTCGTATGAGGTCTTTCTCACACCAACTGTTTAAGCAGATTCAATTTCGCAAGTAATTTGGCATAAATGCGCTCACGGATCCAAGGTTCATCTGACATATTCAGAACCTGATCTAAAGAAACCCATTTTACTCCGCTGTTTTCATCGGGTTTTATTCTGAGCGCTTCAGAAGGATCAACTTCCACAAGATATGTGACATTGAGATGCAAATGTGAACTTATATAGCGATTATTCTTTTCATGCCCATCGACCGTTAACACCTCAAGAGAGAAAAGAGGACTTGCAGGAGATGGTGCGGTTGCATTCACTACTTCATTGGGGATTTTGTTTGCGCTCGCCGTTCCGTTGGGAAGTGCGTTTGCGCTCACCGTTTCATTTGAGATTTTGGTTACGCTTGCTTTTGTCTTTTGTCCGCCATTTAGCCTTCGGCTTGACCTACCCACACATTCCCAAGGAGAAACAATACGAGCATGTTCCACTCCTGTTTCCTCTCGAAGTTCACGCAAAGCTACTGCAGCTAAATCGCTACAGCCATCTGCATGCCCACCAATCCAGCTCCATGAGTTATAGATGTTGTGAAACACCATGATGGTTTGTGTCTTTTCAGGATTTACTACCCATGCAGAACACGTGAAATGAGATTGTGACTTTCTATCGAAACAAAAGCGATTTGTTTTAAGCGCGCGCAGCATGACGTGTCTATCAGCCGCCTCTTGCTCATTGAAGGGATGATACGAAGCGATATCTTGATACAGAGCCATCGGCTCTTCCTTCCTCTGCTACGCGCGACTTTGTTAGTAGCTTATTAGCGTCTTGGTTGACAGCTTCATTAGCTACGTTGTTGGTGCATTTATTAGCTTTCCATTAAAAGCTCTACTAAGCGCTCCACTAACAACTCTACTAAGAACTTTATTAGCGCCTCCCTATAGCTTACCTCAGATTAACAGCTTATCTTTATTTATCTTCCTCCAGTACCTCAGCAATAAGACGGACCAAATTGCTTCGATGAACAACACCCACGAGTTTGTCGCCATCAAGCACAGGCAAAACCTTTAAGCGTTTTTCTGCCAGTAATTTACATGCCTCACCCAACGTAGTATCGGGCGACACACCGATAACTTTTTTGGTAGCAACATCGACAACCTGAATGTCTTTCATGCGAACAATTTGCTTGCGTACATCTTCATTATCAAGCTCACGCAATACCACAAATCCCGCCATACCCGTTACCAGGCGAGACTCATCAGCAAAGAAGCGGAGAATGTCACTGTTAGAAATGAAACCACGAGCCGTTCCTTGCTTATCAACAATAACCGCTCCACTAGCATCTGCGCCCGCCAAAATCTTTGCTGCCGTGCTCATTGGCGCATCAAGAGGAACAACAACGGGATTAGTATCCATAACTTCCCCTACTGTTTGATACACGCCAATCTCCTCCTTTGCTTGAGGTTCGCTTTTGACTACCGCAGCCACTTTGTCGGACTTCATATTACGAATGAAGAACACCACTAAAAGAAGTGCGATAACTCCAAGTACCAGCACTGACGTAAACGACCAATGATAGCCATAGAATATTCGTTCAAGCTCATTTCCTTGAGGTGCCATTGAAGTACCCAATGCACTAAAAGACATAATAAGTGCCGTACCCAAAGAAGCGCCCACTTGGTTGACCGTGTTGGTTGTTGCAGTTGCGTGTTGCACTAATTCATTATTCAAAGAATTGACGCCCCACGTATTAATAGGAGTGAACAAAATCTGGAGCGCCCCACAGGTAACCATATTTGCAGCAACTACTAATACCATTGAACTATCAATCGCGTAGAAGTACATACCGATACAACCAATGCAAAGTGTCGCAACGCCACCTAACGCAACACCACGAACTCCATGCTGGTCAAAGATTCTGCCTCCAACTAAACCGGCAATCGCCCCAAGCAGAGCACCTGGTAACGTAGCCAAACCGCTGATAGTTGCCGAATAACCCAACACGTTCTGAATATACAGAGGCATTATTACGCTCAAGCCAATAAGAATTGCCTGAAGCAAAGCACACACGATAAACGCCATGCGATAGCGACGGCTATACAAAACCTCAAGACGAAGCATTGGTTCATCTATCTTAAATTGCCGCCATACAAATAGTCCTACAAATATCAAGCCCGCCACCATAAGGGCTACGCATACTTCAACATGGTCAGAGGAAGCAAACGAGGACAATCCGTAAAGAAGTGCCGCAAGACCTATTGATGAAAAAATGATCGAGGGTGCATCAGCTGAGGTACGAGGAAATCCTTCACGATTCTTGAGCGCACGAGCAGCAAACAAAATAATAAGCACCGAAAACGCCACGACGATACAGAACAGCGCACGCCAACCAACCACGTCAACAAGCAGTCCACCAAGTGTAGGTCCTATCGCAGGAGCAAAGCCAATAACTAAGCTCACCAAGCCCATCGCTTTTCCGCGACTTTCACGAGGAAACGTAAGAAGGATAAGCGACATTACCATTACCATCATGACGCCCGTCGCCATTGCCTGCATAATGCGACCAACCAAGAGAATGGCGAAAACAGGAGCAAGCGCAGCAACTAAACTACCTGCGCCAAAAAGTGCCATGCCGCCCATAAATAAAACACGTGTACTAAAGCGGCCCATAAACCACGCGGCAAGAGGTATTACCACCGCTTCAACTAAGGCATAAGCAGAAGTTAACCACTGCACCGTCGTGGCATCTACCTGCAAATGCTGCATGATGGATGGAAGCGCTGGAGAAAGAAGTGTTTGATTCAACACTACCAGCACTGCACCGCAAAGGAGCACCACTACCATATTTCTTTGTTCGTTTGATAAGCCTAGGGGAGTCATTTCTCTCGCTTTCATTACCTTTACTTTTTTGTGATTGCTTTGATGAGATACGTCAATCGCTCGTACCCCTATTAAAAGTTGACGATTATCAAGTGTATGGAACACTTGATTAAAGTCAAGTAATAGTAAGTAAAAGAAGGAAAACAAAACACGAATCGAACGCACGTAAATTTTGAGTCGTAGTCTCTATAATGAAAGAGCAGCAAGAGAAAAAGCGAGCGAAGATATCCTCCGCAGACAGGAACGCACCTATGATTAGCAACACTGATGCACAATTTCTTATTCAAGCATCATTTTATTTCAATGAATTATTCAAGAGGACCGTTCTGTCGGCCCCGCTTCCCGTTTCTGCCACTAAAACCCAAATGGATATACTTATGGCTCTGTATTCAGATGGCCCTATGAATATGTCCACTTTAAGCGCAAAGGTATATATTGCCCCCGAACAGGCAACCCGTGCCATTCATGGTCTTCGCGAAAAAGGGCTTATCGCTTCTGAACGCAACGAAGAAAATCGCCGTATGGTTATCGTGCGTCTTACCGATACCGCAGTTCTCATGTTAGATGACCATATGCGTGACTTAAATATGACACTGCAGTCTAACCTTGACGGTTTGACAGATGAAGAAATAGACGAACTTATTCAGGCGGCTTCCACTATTACCAGGCTGTCGCAAAAAACAGGCATCAAGTATGTTTTGCCAAAACCCACCAAGTCTTAGGCGGACCCTGGCACACTATAACAAATCCCACAAAGTCCGAGACGGATCCTGGCATACCACAACGAAACCCATAAAATCCTAAGCAAACTCAGAAAACTTAAAGATGAATTCCATGCACCATAGGTGTTTTAGGTACGTCTCCTCCTTTAAAGTGCTCCGTAATAAGGGACAGAGGTTCAGGCGATTGAGTGATGCCAGCGCATCTCCTACTTTAAAGCGCCCCGTAATAAGGGCGTTGCACCACAGCGCTTTCCACCCATTTTGCAAGGGTAATAAAGTCGAAAACAGGCAAGCCTGTTGTGCGTTGGATTGCAGCGGCGTATGGCGGCAAATCGCTACATTCCAAAAGAATCGCATCGATCTCTGGATCGCCCTCGCATACTGATTTTGCCAGCGCGCACAAATCGTCCTCAAGTTTTCCATTGTCAAGAGGACCCTTCCCCCAACGGATAGGAGCAAAGCTTTCCATATCGCCTACATTTACCACGACAATCTGGTCGGTAGTAGTGTTGACGTTTGACAGGAATTCATCATCAATACTTGCACCATCAGCGGCAAATACCGCAATTTTTCTATCGCAAGGAAGCCATGTTTTAATGGTTGCGAGCTGGCATAAGCTCGACATAAATACGGGCACTCCCACCGCAGCAGCAACATCTTTTTGAAAGTGAGCAAAATAGCCGCAAGCACCAATAATGGCACGAACTCCTTCGGCTTCAAGCTTTTTTGCAGCTTCAATTACCTGCTGCTTAATAGCAGGATCACCCGCAAAAAGTTGTTCGATTTCGAACGAAACCATCTCGTAGAGCACGGGAAAATCATACGTTGTTGCGTTAACCACATTGCCCGGAATTTTCGGATAATCTAAATCGACCGCAATAATACCTAAGGTTTGTCCACTGGTATAACGAGGCGGTAGCTCAAAAACGCCTCGACGCTGTTCTTCGTTTGTAATTGCGCCATAGGCGCTACCCCACGTAACTGCCATTGTTTCCTCTTTGCTCCATAGTCGTGCAAATCCCTTGTTTGGACCCGCAGTCTCGTTAATTCCCTGTTTGAACCTTCAGCCTCGAACATTCGTTGTGAATGCTTTGGATTATACAAAAGGCTGGCATTATCCCGAACAATAACTGTCCACGACAACGCCAGCCACAGATCACTCAGTTGAGAACAAATAGCACAGGTTATGCCTCTACATACTCACCCTCATGCAGGTAAGCAAGCAGTTGATCCTTGTCCAGATGAGCAATACCAAGTTCCTCAAGGGTTAGACCCGTTGCCATGTAGTCGGTCTTATTCATAACGCCACCAAGCACGATCATTGAATCGATAACCGGCGTTGGCACTCCGAATTTTTTGCCCAACTCATGATATACATGGCAACCAACAGGTACGTCTTCGGTTACGTAGCGATTCTGAATCGTGAAGGGACCTGTTGCATAGCCTACTTCCCATTCCTCTTCAAAGGGAACATTACAACCTTCTCCCATGTATTCTTCTCCCAATACGCTGGTGCGCTGGAAAAATACTTCTTTCTTGAAAGGCTGAATGCCTACCCCAATAGCTTCTGCCAGTGCAATTTCTTCGTTGTAGAACTGATACTGAACCTCGCTAATAGAAGGACAGAAAGAATGTGAATAGATGCTGTACTCATGGGCATTTTTACCCAGTACCGTACTGAAGTTTTCCATCGTAGATACACCCAGCACCGTACCAGGAACGTGAATAACAGGGTTCACATTCGAAAAACCAATATCGAGCACCGTATCACCACAAACCGCGCCGTCACCTTCGGTGATAGCGTCAAAACAACCCAGCGCTTTGGAGCTTTCTACGAAATCTTCCGTATCCTTTGCGGGAAGCGCAGCACCGCGCAGCGTAATGGCACGATATACCAAACTGCACGTAGGTTTCATTACGCCGCCTTCGGTATCCACACGCGTACCGTAAGGAGCAGATGACCAACCGCCGATGATAACGTTTTTGGTACATCCCGCTTCGCGCATCATCTTGCGCAATTTCAGAGAACCATAGTTGTCGGGAATGATATGAATGATCTGCCCATCTTCCAAGCAAGGAATAAGTTCCTTAAAGAAAACTTCATGAGCAACAGAAGGAATACCAACAATGATGAGCTTTGCACCTTTTACGCATTCCGCTACCGAATTGGTTGCCAGTGCGAATTCTCCTTTGCCCATACGGCGAAAACCATATTTGGTCTGAGTTCCAGGAGCCTTGTCCTGCAAAGTAATGCCCGTCTTAATAACGGTACCTAAAGTTTTTTCAAAGAAGGGATCCAGATCGCAAATGCGAACCTCTTGACCAGCGAGTGCGCAATCCGCACCGCAGGTTTTCCCAACAGCACCGCCACCTAAAATCGCAACAGGAGCGTTCCTTAATTCATCAACATTGACCATGGTATATGTTCCCCCTTTTTTTGTGATCTCCATCGTTTTACGTTGAAGAAGGCCGTCCTTTTGGACGACCTTCAAAGAATTTGAATACTTACTTAGAATACTGGCAATACTGAGCCTTGATAATTGTTGGTGATGTAATCACGAACCTCGTCGGAGTTCAGAGCCTTTGCCAAAGCTTGAATACCCTCGTTGTTTTCGTTACCTTCCTTAACAACAAGCAGATTTGCATAGGTCTGAGCTGCGTCACCATCAGCACTTTCAACCGCCAAAGCATTGTCGTTTACGGTAAGGCCAGCCTCGATAGCGTAGTTTGCATTGATGCAAGCAACATCGACGTCAGCTAATACCGTAGGAACAACTGCTGCCTCAAGTTCTTCGATTTGAAGATCGAGCGGATTGTCAACAATATCGTTGATCGTAGCATTTACGCCCACACCTTCAGTCAGAGTAATCAGGCCTTCCTGCTGAAGGAGCAAAAGGGCACGAGCTTCGTTCGTAGGATCGTTAGGAACTGCAACGGTTGCACCTTGCTGCAAATCATCAAGAGAGCTTACCTTGCCAGGATAGATAGCCAACGGCTCATAGTGTACTGAAGTTACACTTACCAAATGGGTACCACGCTCAGAGTTGAAGTTTTCTAAGTAGGGACCATGCTGGAAGTAGTTTGCATCAACTTCCCCATCTTCGGTTGCCGTGTTTGGCTGTACGTAATCAGTGAATTCGGTTACCTCTAAGGTATAACCCTCTTCTTCCAAAAGAGGCTTAACAACATCGTTGAGAATTTCTGCATGAGGAGTAGGTACAGCAGCTACCTTGATGGTTTTGTCACCAGAGTCTTCAGAGGCAGAATCGGTTGAGCTGCCACTGCATCCCGTTAAAGCAAGGGCAGCACAAAGAGCTACCGCGATCGTAATTACGGCAAATAGTTTACGAGAAATGAACTTTGTCATGGATTTTCCTTTCAAAGAAATGAGAATTAAGAATCGTATCTTTGCGTATCAGCAAATTTGAGAATCGGGCCATTGATCTTGCCCAGCGCGTCATTGGACTTGCGCATTCGAGCAATTCGCATTCGCTCGTTAAAGCTATTGCAGCCGCGTAATAATTCTTTTGATAGGCTGCTCACAAGTCCTCCTCTCGACGAGTTATAGATTCCTGATTCAGCATTTCTGAAAACACTTGAATTGCTTCAGGATTTCGATTGATGGGGTTCAATCCTACTCGCTTTTTCCCACAAGTGTTAATCCTAAAAGCCGAATACTGGCTATAGTCGAAACCGATAACCCTTGTTAGCTGGGAAAATAGTTAAAACCATCCAAATAAACCTCAATAAAAACGCCCTTAACACTTGATTAGGAGCCGTTTGCTTTGGGGCCGTTGATTTGGAGCCGCTGATTAGGAGCCGTTTGTTTGGGCTCGTTTGCTTTCTCTCTTGATTTTTAAGCCTTACCAAGAAGCGAGAAACAAACTTGTTTCATTTGTTCACCATTTGCTTACCGTTTACTTTCCGCTCGAAAAGTAACAAATGCCAAGCCTTTTTCAGCAAGCCCTCTATAATTCAGAATAAGCTTCGAAAGGATGCCTCATGGACCAGCAACGCAAACATGATCTCTGTCTCTATCTGGTAAAGCGCCTCATGAAAGAGCGCCTAGACAATGGTGGATACATCACTCAAGCTCTGCTTGATATTGTTCCAGCAAAAGAAGAGATGGACCGCGCTTCAACAAACCAATTATGGCTTGCGTTTCGTGCGCTCGTGAACATGCGCGAGCCCTGGCGCGCCGACGCTGACTTGCTTGCTGCACAAGATGAATTACTTCAAGGAATGATCGAAGAAGCGGGAATCACAACCATCGAGGGCACAACTGTGTCGCCACTCGATCCCCGCCTTCGTCTTTGGAAGGGCGATATTACAACGCTTGCAACTGATGCCATTGTAAATGCCGCAAATTCTGGAATGACTGGCTGCTGGGCGCCCCTTCACTATTGCATCGACAATGCTATTCACACTTTTGCCGGCATACAGCTTCGCTACGAATGTGCTCGCATAATGATTAAACAAGGCCACGAAGAACCCACAGGTCAGGCAAAGGTCACTCCTGCCTATAACCTGCCCGCCAAACATGCAATTCACACGGTTGGGCCTATCGCCAATGGTGCTCTTAATGACAAACTGCGCGAACAGCTTGCATCAAGTTATCGTAGTTGTCTTGATGCAAGCGTTGAAGCAGGAGATACCTCTGTGGCATTTTGCTGTATCAGCACTGGCGTATTCGGATTTCCCGCAAAAGATGCCGCACGCATTGCGGTAAAAACGGTACAAGATTGGCTGGACGATCGCGAATCAGCAGGAAAAGAGATACCGGTGATTGTTTTTAACGTTTTCCTTGACTCCGATGAAGACATCTACAAGAAAATTCTAGGGATCTTGTAACTAACCAGAGTCTCTCGAAACGAGCTTCTGCTACCCATCGTCAGTCGTGTTCCTTACTTACATCGTCGGTTGCATTCCTTACTTGCATTGTCGGTCGCGCTCCTCGCTTGAAGCTGTTCGCAATCGTTCACACCCTTCGCTCATAGCTACTCCTAGCTCGTCGTTACTTTTTATTGCGAAGAGCAAAAACAGCCACCGCAGCACCTACAATACCCAGGATTGCTACACAAGAAACAACCAGAAGCAGTATCCCATCCCCTGTTTGAGGAAGGTTTTTCTGCGATGCAGCATTAGACTGCTCTTCTGAATGATTCGCAGCTTTATTCTGAGCTTCTGAACCATTGTTTTCCGGAACCGTACTCGAATCGTGGGTGTCATTAGGATCGTTTGAATCATTCGGGTCAGTTCCCTGATCGGGATTATCTCCATGAGAGTCGCCGCCGTCACTGGGGTTATCGCCGGAATCACCGCCGCCAGGGTTGTCACCGCCACCAGGATTATCTCCGCCATCACCAGGCTTGTCGCCAGGTTCGTCTGGATTCTGGGGAACCTGAATGAGCTTATAAACCACCTGGTCCCCGTCGGCATAAGGACGAGCTAAATCACCAAAGGTAACAACCTTATTTTCCAGATCAGAACTCCAGGTTTTTGTACCATTGTCTAGCACTGCAGAAGGGAACTGATCTTTATCTAGTTCATATTTTCCACCAAGCGAATTCAAGATCTCAGCAATCTTCGCCTGATCATCCGCGCCAAAATCGTTGAGACTTTTCGGAAAATCTTCAGCAGAAATATAATCCTTGTTATTACGATACGATCGCGTGAAATTCAGTGGAATTGACTGCGTGACACCTTGATCATCGATATATTGGAGAACGGTACCCACTGTAGAAGTTCCCTCTACTGCGATTCGGGCGCCATCCTTTAAACCAACACGAGAAGGAAGAAGATCGTTCGAATAAAGCGTATAGGCTAGATAAGCTGTCTTTCCTGCATCGTTGTCTAATGTGGCATCTTTTCCTTCAATTAGTACTCTTCCCAAGGTTGTATTACCAGCCATATTTCCCGCATCAATAAGCACCGCTTTAACTTGACTCCAGTCGCTAACTTGACTTGCAGTTAGGAGGTTTCCTGTATCAGGAGCTGAAACCTGAACAAGATCGAACTTTTCGGTCGAATAGTACACCTTAGCTTGCTGGCTTTGAGTGCCGTCGAGCGAAATCGGACCGTTCAAGGTAAAGTTAAATTCGCTTACTCCATCATCTGTCGCGGGAAGATTCACAGCAAGCTTTGCTCCTTTTACTTCATTTGCCGTGGCGTTGATGATATTTACCGCAAAAGCCATATCCTCGGACCCTTTATCGTCCGAACGACCAGCATGAATAAAGTGCCCCTCATCAAGATTTCCGCTTGCTACTGAAAACGGCATCAGAGCTTTTGCTTGCAAAACCGTCCAGTTACTTGTTCCGACGCAATACGTTTTATCCGCACGCCCTTCGGTCATTTCGGGGTTCCACTGTTTTTCGTCGGTAGCCTTCTTATTGGTCATTCCCGTTGAGGTAGTGACAAAGGTATAAATTTGATAGGTACCAGGCATAAGATCGCCATCAGCAGCAAGATGAAAGGCATTAACTGCAGAGGTTTTCGTCTTGAACGAGTAGCCCGTACCAGAATAATCCGCCTTGATTACCTGATGAGCATCGGCACCACTTCCCGTCCAAAAGGTTGATACCTGGGGGTTTCCTGCAAGCCATTCCACTTTGCCGTTATACGTAAGCCCCGTCGGTAACACCGTATAGAAAATTGGCTCATAGATGGTATCAGTGGTGTCGTTTGAATTGCCCGTTCCTGTTACTGCCGTTTTACCCGCATCGGCAACTCCAGGCATCCTGCTCGACTGATAAGTCCATACTGAAAGACTAGTTTTTAAGCTCTCAGCTCCGATTACTTTTTGTTCGCTCCATGCACTTGATTTTACTGAAGCTCGCATTTCTCCCTTATTGTTTGGCATTTTTTCTACTTCAAAAGAAAACGACGAAGTGAGCGTATCACCAACAGAAACCGCGTCGCCTGCTTTATGAGCGTCATCATCCCAAAGATAGGTTTTGGAAACCTTGCCATACACAATGAAGTTATTACCACGAGTATTAGTAGAAGCGTTATCGCTGCGTGCGCCAGGTAGAACCTGATCAGGTTTCAGAATAACCTGCTTGATTGTTTTGCCTTCCGATGCGTCAAGAGAAGCACCCGCGTCAATGGTTCCTTCCGCAGTTGTGCCGTCGTTGTAAGTAACTTGATACGAAAACGATTTTGTTCCCGCAAGATTTCCCGAACCTGCAGGAGTCTTTATTGAAGAGGCCGCCATACCGTTCGCAACATCGATAGTAAACGTGGGGTTGCTTCCAAGCTCAGCGCCTTCCTTTAGCACTAAGACAGAATCATTATCAAACCCAAACGTATTCAGAAATCCTGGGTCATTGCTTTCGTCTTCGTCTAGCAAGAGTTCTCTTGAAGTAGAAACTCCCGATGCTGAAGTTTTAACCGACCCTGCCCCTAGTCCGCTACTCAATCCACGAATGACTTCAGTCCACGGAGAAAAATCTGCGGAGATCACATCGCCCTTTTCATTTACCTTTGTTTCTACATGGGCGGTTCCTGATGCCGTTAGATTAACGTCTGATTCTGGGATAGGAATTTCATAGGATCCAACAAGTTTGTATCCTGACTTTGCTTGGTGATACTGCGCACCAGCCCCTTTTGGAACACTGATAACAAGAGCACTTCCTGCTCCACCCTCTTGGGTGATAGTCGCTCCGTCGGTAAAGCCATTGCTTGCTGCAGTAGCTTCAACATCAAGCTGAAAACCTTCTGGCACCGGAATAATGACTGTCGTGCCGTAATTGATGCCCGAATTCGCTTGAGCACTACTATAAGAAGTGCTGTCATCCACGCCGGTGTTTTCTCCTAAATTAACTTCATAGGTGTAGTTAACGTAAGGAATAACGGCTGGCGCACTTGAGGTAGTTGGATTAATGCGCTTTACGCTTGGATTTATACCTGGCTTGATATACTGCGTAAACGACTCTTCTTGAATTGCTTCTCCACCAGAACTGAGCTCAACCGTTTTAGTGGTCTCTCCGATCTCTTTTAGCAAGTTCTGTCCCGCATAATTGTTCTTCTGGCTAAGAGTTATCGACTGATTAAAGGAACCTGTCTGCGAGAGTGTATCGGTAATGTAGTAGTACTGGCTATCTTCACTGAGTTTTGAAGTGCCCAGAGTTCCGATTTTTTCAAAGTCGAGATCGCTCAGTCCATACGTCTCTCCCTTTGAAATTTTAAGAACGAAACTGTCGCCCTCTTTTCCTGAGCAATCGAGCGTTATGGTGACACTCGTGGAGAGGCCATCATTGCCTATTGTGTTTTGATTGAGCGAAAAATGCGCTGACTTTGTTGCATTGGAATTTGATGCTGTTGGCAGCGCCGCCGGATCCGCCGTTGACGGCGTTGCGTCTTCCGTTGTTGATGGTGACGTGCCAGCTGATGCTGACGTGCCAACCGACGTACCAGCCGATACACCAGTCGACGCCGACGCGCCAGTCGATCCTCCAGCCGATGCCGAGGCGCCAGTCTGCGCCGCCGATTCCGCCGATAGCGCAGCCGCCTCCGCCGCATCAGGCTTCGCCGCCAATGATGATGTTGCATTTTTCTCCACCGATGCCGCTGACACCGTTGTCCCCGATGCTGTCGACGATGTCCTCGGTATCGTTAAGGACGCCGCCCCTAACGCTGCTTCTCCAGATAGTTCACTTGCGCCTACATCCCGCGAACCTTTACCAGCATTCCCTTCTGATTGTTCAGCCGCAAAAGCAAGCGGCACTATCATTTGAGTAGAAAGCAAAATTGCAAGAACACTTGCAAGAATTTTATACATAATAATCGCCACCTTCACTGGCCTTAATATGCGTGACTTTTGTTCGCCACGTTTTACCAGTGCAATCGAAATCTTTGATTCTGACATCGCGCTTTAGTCTTTTTCAAATGCTCTGTATATCACTTAACGACGCAGAATATTCCCCAAAGGTGGTCCGTTTGGAATTTGTTACTAACCAACTCCCATTTTAAGAGAGTAATCGTCATTTATTAGAATCTGTGGAGAAGCGGGTTTTCACGGTTAGGAAGACTTTTTCAAAAGGGTCACTTTATTTGACTGAAGTGGCAATTTGTGGAAAAACAGAATTTCCGGTTTTCGGCGGACTTTTTGGCAAGTAAGTCGAGTTGTGTATAGATTGATTGCACCCGTTGGGGAAACACGGGAATAAAAGGCTCTCTTTTGTTGAGGTTGTTACCATTATTTGATGTTTTATGACACACTGCTTTCTTTCAACGCTACGTTGTTTGACGAGACCAGTACACAACTCGCTTTACTTGCCATTTCTGGAGGAAAAAACCGGAAATTTTGAATCGTTGACTATCGCGCACTGCAAACAGGAATGCAGATGCAATCCCCCGCTATTCGTGGTGTAAAAGTCTTGGTGGTTTACCGCCACTTCCAAACGCCAGGAGCGTTTTCGCGACTTTTTTACATTAGTAGCAAAATTGCGTGAACTTAGCGTCTTTATAGACAAATCAGGAAACGATAGCCGGATATAGAAAAAACAGGCCAGCCGATAAACGACTGGCCTGGAAATTTTGGTCGCGGGGGCTGGATTTGAACCAACGACCTCCGGGTTATGAGCCCGGCGAGCTACCAGACTGCTCCACCCCGCACTATCTGGTTGCGCCCTAAGCGCAATAATTTATTTTATATAGCTGAGAATTTAATGCAATGGAAATATGACTTATTCACAAAGTTATCATAATTATCCAGATTAAAGGCTCCGAAAACGGATTATTAAAATTTCATGCCCCCCTTTGACCAGGTATTACAGGGGGGTATGCACCTAAGAAGGGACAGTCGGGTTCCACGGACTATCCTGCTTCTCTTCAAGGCCGAATGCCTGAGCGCCTTTAAGCTTGTACATGCCTGCCCACTCTTTGACACGATGTCGATTGGGAATGTGATATTTCGTCATCACCTCCACCACGCCCATGCCCGCAATCCTATCCTGAGCTACGGCAACTTTTATCTCCGGCGCATATTCAATACGCTCTCCGATGTGGCTTTTTAGGAATTCGTCGGTGCCTAACGCTCGCCAAGTGTACGACCAATCGCGCACCGTTTCGCGATTAACGCCCAGCTCAGATGAAACCGCTTTATAGCCAAGGCCTTTTTCGAATAATTCTGCTGCTTTTTGTCTGAGCCCCTCACTCCAATTCATAACGTAATCCCCTCACGATTTCGTTAAACAGCGAGAGAGCCCGAGCGCTTATGTCTCGAACTCCCTCGAACCTAAAACCTTCCCGCGCTTCCTAGAAGGCCTTAAGGTTTTGATAACTGGTTGGCTTCGAAGCATTGTCTGCTTTGCGTTTTAAGCCCCGAAGCCAGACCTTTTATTGTTTAGCGTGCGTGACGCCCGCGAGGACGACGCATCTTGCGTACCGCATACGCTGCACCGCCAGCTGCTGCAGCAATCACCGCAGCAATTACTGCCATCATGCCGCCCATAAAGTCGCCTGTCTTTGCCATGCCGAACAAGCCGCCATCATCGGTGCCCTGCTCAGGTTCGGCAGGAGGCGTATAGGTGTTAACGAAGAGTGGAGCCGTGCCATCTTCAGTGCTGTAACTAATCTGAGCAGTCAAATTGCCCTTACCGTTGTCGGTAACCTTTACGGTTGCGTTATATACCGACTCATCGTAGGTCACACCATTGTTCTGGATGCCGTCCGTGAAGGGATCGGTATCTTGCGGAGCAACCTCAGTGATGGTGTACGTGTAATCACCAGGCGTGTCGTAGGTGATGGTGTCGAACGTTACGGCGCCGTTTTCTTCATTGGTAGCAGTGCTTATTTCGTTGCCATCAGCATCTGCCAACTTGAAGGTGAATTCACCTGCCGCAAGAGCACGACCCTCAATCAGTTTACCGGTACCAAGCGAAACGCTGGTGGGTTGAGCAGTGTAGGTGTTGTTGAAGGTGATGCTTGCGTTCTCTCCAAGTGGGTTACCCTGTGCGTCGGTAAAGCTCCACTCAACCTTGAGCGTGCCGTCGCCGTTGTCGGTCACCGTTGCGGTAGCCTTGTACTGAACAGTGTCATAGTCAACGCCGCCTAAGCTGCCCTTCACCTCACGGATGGTGTAGGTGAACTTGCCAGGCTCAGTGAACTTCACCGTGCCAAGCTCAACGTTACCGTTAGCGTCGTTTGCTCCCGTAGCTACTGCCGTGCCGTTCTGATCGACCAGCTCGAAAGCGAACTCACCATCGTTCAGGTTACGGCCATCAAGGTTCTTGGTGATCGTGATGCCACCCTCGCCAGTGGGCGAAGATTCTTCAGGATCCACGTTATAGGTGTTGGTGAACGAGAAGAGTGCACCCTGGGCGGGGTTGGACACTACAGAGAGCGTGCCATCGCCATTGTCGGTCACCGTGACTGTAAAGGTCTTGGAGGTCTCGGTGTCGTTGTCAACGCCGAGGACGTTGCCAGACTCTGTCACCGTGTAGGTAAACTCCTTGGTGCGTGTAGCGGACTGAGTATCAACATCGGCCGCATTTGAAACAGCACCGGATTCTCCAGAAGCTTCGCTGTCTACAGCTTCTTCGTCGTTACCTACATCCGCAGCGTTCTCGTCTGCCGTCGCAGCTTCCTGAACACCTGTATCACCGAAGACGTTCTCCATGGTGAAGGTGATATCACCGAAGGCCACGTTACCAGCGTCGTCGTTATGCGCCTCGGTCGTGGCGGGCATCGGTGCGCCCTCAGAGCCGGTCAGGGTGAAGGTATATTTACCTTCAATATCCGGTGCGTTGTTGCCGGACTGGACGTCAAGCGTCTTGGTACCGTTGATATTCAGCGTCTTCTGGCCCGTCTTGCCCTCACCGTAGGTGTTGCGGAAGGTGAGGCCGTCGCCGCCATCCGGGTACGCTACGACAATGCCCAGCGTGCCGTCGCCATTATCGGTCACCGTCACGGTGATCTGGAAGCCAGCGGCGTCGATTGCGCTCACGCCATCGTCCAGGCTGTCAGTATCCTCCGTCACCTTATAGGTATAGGTGAAGGTGTCCTTGCCCTCCACAACGTTCAGCGTTGCCAGGCCGTTATCCACGTCATCGAGCATCTGGTCGATGCTGTAGTCGATGGCGTCGAAGGTGATGGTGCCGTTGGCATCGTTGGTACCGGTGGCAACCACCGTGTTGCTATCATCGACGGCGTTGGTCACGTTGAACGTGAACTCATCGTCAACCATCGGGCGGTTGGTGAGCGTCTTGGTGGCGTTGATGCTCACAGCACCATTGCCGCCCAGCTGCCCCTCAGCCTTGTAAGTGTTGGTAAACGGAACCACGGCCGTCTGGTTCTCGGTCGTATTGTCGTTGTCGTACACATAGGACTCGTTGTAGTTCGCACCATCGGTAACCGTGGTGGTCACCTTGATGCCGCCCTGACCATCATCCGCAGTGGTGATGGTCACCGTGTACTCGGTGTCGTCGTAGGTAACGCCTGTCTCCGAGCCTGCGGTCTCCTGCACCGTGTAGGTATAGGTGTCGTCAGCGTCGTCCTGGGTGAACTTGGCCTCGGCTGCGGCATCGAACACGGCAACCTCAGCGTGCGACGCGTTGTCGTCCTCAATCGTTTCACCCGGTTTGGTGGTGAAGGTCTTGCCAGCCATATTGATGCCGAGCTTCTCGGCAGATGCCGAGTCATTCGGCGTCACCGTGAAGCTGAACTCGCGCATGGTGGCGTTCTCGAATGTTTTGACGATCTCAAGACCGCCGCCCGCAGCGTAGTCAAGCTCGCTGGCATAGGTGTTGATGAACACATTGTCTTCAATACCCACAGTGGCAACGAGAGCGCCCTGGTGGTTGTCTGTCACCGTGATGGTGATGGTCGCCTCGTTGTTAGAGTAGTCTATGCCGACGTTGCCACCCGTAACCTCGGTCACCTTATAGACATAGGTGCCCGGAGTGTCGAAGGTGATGCTGCCGAAGGAGAAGATGGCGGTCTTGCCGTCCTCTTCCGTCGGAGCGTTCACGGTCACCGTGTTGTTGCTGCCGTCACCATCCGCATCGTCATTCGGCATGGGCATGTCGGCTGTCTCGATGCCAGCGGTGTTGCTCTCAGGTTTAATTTCGAACGTGAAGCTGTCGCCGTCCCACACCTTGCCTTCGAGCACCTTGGTCAGCTTCGCCTCGGCAGAGCCGGTGTCCGCATCCGTGCTGCTCGTGCTGTAGGAGTTGGTGAACGCAGCGGCGTTGTCAACGGCCTTATCCGCATCCGTGGTGGCGCCTTCATTGTTATAGCTCACCGTAGCTTCGAGCTTGCCCTCGCCGTCGTCGGTGACGTGGACCGTTACGAAGGCCTCGTGACCGTCGTAGGTCCAACCGCTCGGATCGGCCTGGTCGTCAGTGCCCTCAACTTCAGTCACCTTGAAGATATAGTCGCCCGCGGCCTTGAACCTGATACCGCCAAACGTAGCAGTCTTAGGAGCGTCAGTGGTCACGCCGTCGGTAATGGTGGTCTTCGGCTCGAAGCCCGCTTCCGCGGCCTCAACGTTGGCCCGCCATACATCCTCGGTGTTGGTGTCGTCCACCACCGGCTCAAGCTGGAAGTTGAACTCGGCGTCCGCGGCGGTGTTATCGCCCGTCACGCTCTTCTGAACGGTGATCTGCTGCTCGGCATCTTCGCCGCCTACGACCACCGGGTCAGTCTTATAGCTGTTGGTGATCTGAACCGGCTGGTCCACACCGTCCTCGCTCCTCACGCTCTCGACGTAGAGCTTTCCGTCGTACTTGCCATCGGCGTTCTTATCGGTGATGACAATCTCCACGTAGTGCGTGTCGGTAGCGCCGTCGTCATTGGCATCGTCGAACGTCCAGCCAGCATCCTCGGCAGGCTGGTTCTCGGTCACCGTAAAGCCGTAAGAGCCGGCCTTGGTGAACTTGAGCTCGCCGAACTCGACCGTCTGGGAAGTGCCCTCGTCAATGGTCCCGTTGGTGGAAACCTCGAGCTTGCCGTTGTTCAGGCCCTCGATGTACTGCGCCTGGTTTGGATCCGCGAGTGCCAGCGTGAAGGTGTAGTCCGTTGCGGAATCCGCACCCTCAACGGTCTTGGTCACCTGAATCTTCGCGTCGGCGCTGCCGCCAACCACGGCCGGATCGGGGTTGTAATCGTTCACGAAGCCGAACTTCGGTGCCGTATAGCCCTCGTCATCAGAGTCCGCAGGACCGTACACGACCTCGCTCACAGACGAGCCGTCCTCGTCCATGGTCTTCGTCACTTTGGTGACGGTATGCATAGTGCCGTCGCCGTTGTCCAGCACCTCAATGTCAACGCGGTACCGGGACTGGTCGAAGTCAACGCCCTTGAGCGTATCTGCGGATTCGTTAGGACCAAACTCGTCCTCAAGCTCGTCAACAATGAACGTATAGGTCTTGCCGGCGTCCGTCTCGTCGAAGGTCAGATGCTGGAGCTTCTCCATCTCCTTGGGAACACCAGGGTTCAGGATCCCGTGGGTGAACTTGCGGTCCTGATCATGCAGCTTGGCGTCGTCTTCCTTGGTTTCACCCGTAATGGTGAAGAGGAAGGTGTTGTTGGCCTCGTCGCGGTTGTTGAGCGTCTTGGTCACCACGATTCCGCCAGCACCCTCGGCGCCGTAGTTCATGGTCGCCTCGTAGGTGTTGTTGAACTGGGCCTTGTCGGTCACCGAGCTGTTCACGTTGTTGCTGTAGGTCACGTCGGCCTTGAGCGTGCCGTCATGGTTATCCGACACGTCGACCGTCACGGTGCAGACGTTGCTGTCGTAGGTCATGCCGGAGCCGTTGGCGGTCTCGGTGCCGCTCTCATCGGCAACTTCGTTCACCGTGAACGTGTACTTGCCCACCTTGGAGAAGGACATCTCACCGAAGTTGAAGTCGGCAGAACCATCGGTCAGGCTCGTCACCTCAACCGTCTTGGCATTGGGCAGCACGCTCTGAGCGTTGGTGTTCGTTGCCGTCAGCTGGAAGTAGAAGGTCTCGCCGTCCTTCATGTCACGGCCGGTGAGCGTCTTCGTGCCATGGATGGCGTCAGCGCCCGTCAAGGTAGCGTCGTCCGGATCGTAGGTGTTCTCGAACACGAGGTTCTGCGGGTTGTTATAGGGAGCCAGCACCGTTGCGACGATGTGCGTACCGTCGCCGTCGGTTACCTCCTCGACGCTGATCTGAACCGTATGCTCAGCATCGCTGTAGGTCATACCAGCCTCGTTAGTATTAATTTCGGTCACCTTATAGACATACGTGTTACCCGCGTCGTTACCGTCGAAGGTAATCGTCGGGAAGGTGAAGTTCTCGCCCACGTTGGACGTAGTGACCGCATTGTCCTGTGCGTTATCCGGCATCGGGGTATTCGCAGCAGCGATCGTCAGATCGTCGGCGTTGCCGCTATCGGTCACAAAGCCGCCCTGAGCCTCAAGCTTGAAGCTGAACTTACCGCCCTCGTAGGGATTGTCTCCCGTGGTGTCGTTGTAAACCTTCTTGCCCTGGATGCCCTCGGTATCGGTGCTGGCGTTGTAGGTGTTCTTGAAGGTCATCGTATCGCCCTCAACAGGCGTGCCCTCGTTCTCCGTATTCGCCAGGTTGCCGCCGTCGTCGTACATAAGCTCGATCTTCACCGAGTCAATGACGAGCGATCCGGTTCCGTTGTCGCCAACCATCACGGTTACACGATAGATGGCGTCGGAGTAATCGATTCCGGCGATGGGCTGCTCGGGGTCACCATTCTCCTGGATGGTGTAACGATACTCACCAGGTGTATCGAAGGTGATGTCCCCGAAGGATGCCGTATACGCGTCCGTGCTGGCATCAACGGTTACAACGGTACCCTCGGGCACGGGCACCGGGTTAACGCCCGAAGGCGCGCGGAATCCGGCAATCGTGAAGTCGAAGGAGTCGGTGTCGCGCCAATCGCGGCCCTCGAGGTTCTTCTGAACCTTGAGTGTGGTGCTAGCGCCAAGGTTCACCTCATCCGCATGGTATGTGTTGCTGAACGTGAGCGATGCCTGCGAGCCAGCAGGGATCGTGCCGGTCACAATACCGTCCGCAGTGTTGGCGTTCTCGACACCCTCCTGGCTCGTTGTGTCCGTCACCGTCCAGCCGTTCTGGCCAACGCCCTGCTCGGTCACGGTAAACGTCGTGCCAGCGGGAAGCCCGTCGATGCGGACCGTGGTGCCGCCGGTAACTTCCAGCGTTGCCGAGCCGTTGGTGAACGTCACCTTGCCGGTGGCAGTTTCGGAATCGTCTACATAGTAGTTGTAGGTACCAGCAAGGGGCTCGGTTGCCTCGCCCTCACCTGTTGGGACGTTGGCCGTGATGTTAAACGTGAAGGTGTTCTTGTCCTGCTTGGTCTGATCGGAAGCGTTGCCCCAATCGACATTCTTCTTAATCTCGAGCGAACCGGGCTTCTCGAACGACAGCTTACCGTTGTTGCCAAGCGCCTGGGTCACATCGCCGGCCTCGGTCCACGACGGGTTCAGGACGTTGGCAGCCGTGCCGGTATTGTTTTTATCTTTGCCGTCAGTCATCGTTGCAGGGCGATCAGAGCGCGGAGTGCCAGCAGGAATGTAGCACGTTCCGTTATAGCCGCCCGTGCTTTCCATCGCGTTCCATTCGGCAGTACCGCGTTGAATCGCAACGCCCGTAGAGCGCTCTTCGCCTACGCCGTCACTGGTCTGCACCCAGTAGGTGTCTTTCCAATAGAGCGTGTTATAACTACCGATATTCCTCTGAGTCGCCTCCGTCTCACAATTCTGATCAACGTAAAGCGTGGCGTCCTGCGTGTAGTAATAGAACTTGTTGCCCGCGTTGGGCGAGAAGGTCGCCGTGGTGGAACCGTCGGCTGCGTTCTTGATGAAGCTGTTTGAGTAGAAATCGATGGAAGTGCCGTCGGCGGACACCTGGGACGCAACGATGGCGGCGTATGCCTCGCTCGTCGGGTCGCCAAGCGCGGTCTTCGCCTCTGCCTTGAGGCTCACACCGTAGAACAGGCGGACGGGGTATGCCTGCGACACGGTCATGGTGTTGGCGTCGGTATCCACGTCATAGTGGCGCATGGGCAAAAGCGAGGCCGGAAGCGTCACGGTCACCTTGTCGCCGGTAGCGAGGTCATCGCTGCGCTCAACGGTCACCACCAGATCGGACAGGTTGGCTGGACCATAGATCTCGTTGCCATCAACCTGACCCTCGAAGTGGTAGGTGTCGGTGTTTCCCTGGGTGGTCTTACTCGTGCTGGTGTAAATCGTGTCGCCGTAAGCGAGCTGAATCTCATCCTCGCCGGCGCCCGCGCCCGTCACCTGCATGTAATTGCCGAGCCGATCCTCGAAGGTGAGGATACCGGGCTCGGTGTTGCCTTGCTGGGTATTCTCTTCAATGGGGGAACCGGAGCCAACACCCTGCTGGACCTCATCGGAAATCTCGTCAAAGATCTCTTCGATTGAATCCGGGTCGGAGGCAGCCTTGTAATAGTCCCCCTCAGCGCGCTCGCCGAAGGTGGTGTTGTAATAGCCCCTATCGAAGATGCCCCCGTTCGAACCACGAGCAGTCGCATCGGGGTAGTTGCTGGAAACGCCGTTCATGTACTCATTGAAGCCATCGTCATCGGTTATCGATGCGTTGGCCCCGTTCATAACGCCAATCGCGTAGATGATGGTCCCGCTCTGCTTCATCTCATGGGCAGTGTTGACCGCGTCGGCAGCAACTTCGTTGTCAAACCCATTTCTATGGTTCGGCTCACCATCGGTGAAGAAGATGACGATCTGCTGCACGTTATCGCGGCCGTTTCGGTCGAGCACATTCTGTGCCTGCTGCAGACCCTCTTCAGCATATGTGGCGCCATTCGCGCGGAAACCATCGATGGTGTTCCTATACTGCTGAGCGTTCTGGTCGGTTACATAGTTCAGTTGCTGCTCTGTGTTCGCTCCGCTCGCAAACCGAACGATTGCAAGGCGCGTCTGCTGATCCTGCTCAAGCCCACGATTGTTCTCGGCCGTCGCATTGATAAAGTTGTTGGCAGCGTTCTTGAGATTGGTCATCTTGGTCCCGCTCATGGAACCAGAGGTATCGAGCACCAGCACGATATCGAGCGGCTGGCTGGTTTTGACCATCTCTTTGAGGTTAGAGGTCGACGAGAGCGCAGACAGGCTCACGAGGAAGTCGGAGTCGCCCTTTCCAATCGTCTGCCCACTCAAGCCGGCATTGTCTTCGTTTTTGAATGCGTACGTATTATCGAATACGCTCTTGTCGGTCCAGATGCGGCCCACGTTCTGCGTAGACGGCTGGCCACCCGGTCGCGTGTAATCCGTCCAAACATTGGTCGTATCCGGGTCAACAACCGTATTTCCCTTAAGATCTGCTGCATTTGCTGGCATTGCCAACGAAACAGCCAGAATTACTGCAAGGAGTGCAGTTAGTACCGCTCCAACTTTACCTGCATTGTTGCGTGTAAAAGTTCTTACCGCGGCGCTTACTTGCTTAGAAGTGCCCCCCCCCCGTGAGGTTATTTTGGGCGTTAATCAAAGCAGCATTGTGCTTCCCCTGCTTTGATTTGTTGTGCCCACCCCAGGGTTTGCGGGAGGTACTCATACCCGATGAGTGACGACCCAAAAACGACATACCATCTACCTTTCCGACAAAAACCTAAAATGGTTTATTTGATTAGCTGTAGGTAACCCTCTGCTTTCAGCTAATGAAAATAACTACGCATTTTTGGCGCAGTTGTCCAAAACAGAATACAGATGCAATTTTAACAACTTTGCATCACGAAATCATCAAAATAGCTACATTTTTTTGGATAAATGGCCTGTTTACCTGGATTTATTCGATAATTTTACCTTGTAAAATCATACCCACCCAGGGGGTATGATTTCATATTTTCATACCCACCCTTGGTATATTTTTTCGGAAAGGCCACAGGGACCCAAGGACCTAGAACAGCAGGAACACTTTCGCCAACACGTATCCTATGATGCCGCAACCTGGGAACGTAAGAACCCATGCGAGTACCATATTGCCCGCCTTGCCCCACTTCACATTACTCAAGCGCTTCGAGGCACCCACACCCATGATGGCGGTTGTTTTAGTATGGGTAGTAGACACAGGCATACCAGTGCCATTAGCTAAACCGATACAGAATATGGCGGACAAACAAGCAGCGAATCCTTGATAGGGCTCCATCTTTACCATATCCATACCAACACTCTTGATAATCTTCTTGCCACCAATAGCAGTACCTAAGCCCATAGTGGCAGCGCAGAGAATTACCAACCACATAGGAAATGCCACGTCACCCGTTTCGGTACCCATTCCCATGCACAACATGATACCCATCATACTTACTGATAAGAATTTCTGACCGTCTTGAGCACCGTGCATTACCGCCACGCCAGCGCCCGCGAGAATTTGTGCCCAATGCCAGAAGTTTGCCGACTTTCTACGATTTATTCCTCGTGCTAAAAATTCAATGAGCTTGGTAAACAACCATCCGCAGAAAAAGCCCAAACCAGTAGAAATTACTAAGCCGTATAAAACTTTTACCCATTCATCGGGATTAACGCCGCCAATACCATTCTGCAAAGCAATAGCAGCACCGGTAATACCAGCAATAAGTGAATGGCTTTGCGAAGAGGGAATGCCAAATATCCACGTAATTACACCCCAGGCAATAACCGCTATCATCGCGGCCGCTAGCGCAAGCAGAGCCGCTTCGTTATCTCCCCCGAAATTCGCCATAGTGAATATGGTTTTTGCTACCGCAGCGCCAACAGTAGTAACCGCAAGCAAACCAATAAAGTTACAGATCGCCGCCATGATGATTGCAGCACCAGGTGACATACTGCGTGTTCCCACCACAGTAGCAATAGCATTAGGTGCATCAGTTGCACCATTTACTACCGTCGCCCCCAACGTAAGCAATAACACAATCACCAATACTGGACTACCCGTTAACGCCGTCAGAAAAGCACCGAACTCAATCACTGTTTGTGTCCTTCACGTATGGTTTACTTCTTGTGTGGCAGATATTCACAAAACATGAGCGCTCGGGGGAAATGGCGACGCTGTTGTTTTACGTATGACAAAAGGAAAACCTTTGTAAATATCTGTAATACGTAATGATACGAGAATAAACGTGATTTATTTAGCAAACTTGAAACATTGTTTAACGTTTTTGTAATTTATTTCGGAATTTGTGCGAGATTTCGTCGTACGAATCGCAAGCTTAGTCCTTACAACTAATTGCAAAGAAAAAGAGGTGCGATTATATCCGCACCTCTTCGGTAAAACATAAGATCAAAAATATTTGGGTTTAGGACCAATAGTTAGTCCTTAGCGATAGTCACTTCATCCACCAATACTGAACGCAAGTAATCTTTATCAAGCACGCAACCCAAACCTGCAGGATGATCGACCGTATTCAAAACCAATTCTCCCTCATGTAACTGCAAAGGAGGCAAAGCGGTGTCGTGCTCAAAATATTCAGTGAAATCCGAAACATCGGCTGGCAAATCCATTCCTGGTAAGGTAGCAAATGCCGCATGCATACGCTTGGAAACACCCGTATCGAACATGCCGCCCATCCAAGTTACTTTGCCTTGTTCTCTTGCCCATTTATAGAAGTCAAGCGTAGGTTGGATACCTCCAAATTTCGCCACCTTAAGCGCATAGCACTTCAAGTTGTCAAAATCCATCGCCTCTTCCATATCCTGGGCTGTCACAACCGATTCGTCTAAGCACACCGGTGTTTTAATGTGCTCCTGCAAGTCGGACAAGCGCGCAAACAGGTTCGTGTCCCCATTACGAGGAACGAATGCGGGATTATAAGGCTCTTCAATACAGGCAATATCAAACTCATCAAGCTTGCGCAGGATATCCAGATTCGATTCATCAAAAGACTGGTTAGCATCCAGCATGATAATCAGGTCAGGATGCGCCTTTCGAACAGCCTCCACGCAAGCCAATACGGTATCGGGTTTTACTTTAAGTTTTACGCGCGTATAGCCTGCTTGAACAGCGGCATCTACCTGAGCGCATGCCTCATCGGCAGTGCCCAGCCCAATCACGGCACCGCCTAGAATCTTTTCTTGATTGGAACCGCCGATTAACTTTGAAAGGGGCTTGCCAACGATTTTGCCGTACAGATCCCATAAAGCAGGCTCCACGGCTGCCTTAGCCATGGGATAGCGAGCCAAGTCCGCAAACGTCGCAAGCGAACGGGACACCTGGGAAGGATGAATGTAGCGCTCCCCTAACACGATAGGCGCAATGACATCCCTTACCACCCTGAAATCCTCTTCGATAGTCTCGGGCAAGTACCAGTTTGTCTTAAACGAAACGCATTCGCTAATACCAATGCGTCCCGCCCAATCTTCAACTTCCACAAAAAACGATTCACGTTCAGTAATGGTTGCCTTGGGGGTTTTGACCGGTACCGTAAAGGGCTGCTTGATGCGATAAAGGCTCAAACGCTTAATATCGATTCGCTTGTCGTAGAGCTGCTTGAGCGCAATACGATCGACCTTGCTCGCCACGGTAAGCGGGAATGCGTCCAAAACCAAAATATGTTTGGGATGATGGAGTTTGGACATATGATCATCTAAATAACGATGAATCATATGAGCAAATTCTTGCGGGCAGCTTGCTGCTTCGATTCCCGTCTCGTCTTGAGTAAGCCCCATTGCCTCATGGTCATGAGCAATAGTAGCAGCCGAATAATCCGCTTCAACAAACGCAACGGGTCTATAACCCCACGTCTCGTCAGCGGTACCAAACACATAGGCGTCTTTTACGCCAGGAATACCTAACAGCACCTCACGAATTTCTGCGGGGTAGATATTTTCGCCACCTGAAATAATTAAATCTTCAGTGCGCGCATAAACTAGAAGATGCCCATTACGATCGAGCGAAGCGCGATCGCCCGTGACGAAATAGCCATCCACACTCGATGCCTTGCGCGCATTGAGGTACCCTTCGAAAACACCAGGACCGGCAATATGCAGCTGCCCAATGCCCTCTTCATCGGGACGCATGATACGCACGTCATAGCCAGGAAGCACTTGCAGTGCCCCATAAAAATTACGCGTCACTGGCGCTGCAGCAATAAGGCTTGCAGTTTCTGTCATGCCGTAGCTGGCAAACACTTTCGCCTTTGCCTTCAGTGCTTTACGAATGGTTTTGTCGTTGAGTTCAGCACCGCCCAAAAGAATACAGTCATATTTAGTTATGACACGATCTCGATCATGTTCGAGCAAATCGGCCAAGATCTTATCCACGACCGAAATATGGGTAACACGAAAACTGAGCACATCATTCAAAATGCGTTGAGGCTGATAGCGCTCGTATACGATAAAGGTGTTGCCACTTAAAAGGGTACGAACCAATATCTGAAAACCGCCCACATGACACAGGGGCAGAACCATTTGCCATACCCCATGTTCCTCATACCTCAAAACTTCATTAGCACCAGCAGCAGAGCCCATCAAAGAATTCCAGGTCAAAAAGGCAGCTTTGGGCGTACCCGAAGAACCTGAAGTAAACATAACAAGCCCTGCATTGTTGCCATCGAAGCGCTCTTGATAGCGCTGTACGGTCTGCTCCAATTCAACTTGAAGTCTGGTTAAAACAGCGGCATCATCGGGCAGCAAGCCGAAACCTGTTGCATCGAACCCCGTAGCATCAATGAGCAGGCGATTAACCATCTGATTAGTTAATACATCCATACCATGTTCGCCCGTTGCATTTTCCAGCTCTACCAAACGAAGTTGACGTTCGTCTGCTGAAAGACGGGGGTTCAAAAGAGCAAGCGTATACCCACCATACGCTGCTGCCAAAGAAAGCAAAACGAGCTCGGTGCCGTTATACATAGTGCACGCAAGGGTTCCATTGGCGGTCATACCGTAGCGTTCCAGCTCGCGTGCAAGAGCAGCGGCTGCTATATGCGCCCGACGGTACGAATATTCAATAGATTGCTTGTCGCCCTGAACGCAAAAAAACGGCGCCTGAGGTTTGCGTTTTGCCCATTCGGACAGGTGCGTAATCATGGTGAGTTCACTTCCTCAAAAAAGCTTGCCAGCCTTTGCTGGCCTTCTGCGTGCTTTAGTCACGCAATACTCCGCGCACAATCCTACGGAAACTTAGGGAATTGCTGGAAGTCTGGCTTGCGCTTTTCCTTAAACGCATCGCGTCCTTCTTTTGCTTCATCGGTGGTGTAATACAACAAAGTAGCATCACCTGCAAGCTGTTGAATACCCGCATAGCCATCAGTTGCCGCATTGAAAGACGCCTTGAGAAAGCGCAAAGCGGTAGGCGATAACGCCAGCATTTCACGAGCCCAAGAAACGCATTCTTCTTCGAGCTGATCAAAAGGAACCACCTTGTTGATCATACCCATATCCAAGGCTTCTTGCGCTGTGTACTGACGGCATAAATACCATATTTCTCGCGCTTTCTTCTGACCAACCATGGCCGCAAGATACGAAGCTCCATAACCACCATCAAAACTACCCACGCGAGGTCCCGTCTGACCGAATTTTGCAGTTTCTGCCGCAATGGAAAGATCGCAAAGGTAGTTCAAAACATTGCCGCCACCAATGGCGTATCCATTCACCATAGCAATAACAGGCTTAGGCACCACGCGAATCAAGCGCTGCAGATCAAGTACGTTCAAACGAGGAATGTTATCCTCGCCCACATAACCACCGTTACCGCGCTTTTTTTGATCTCCTCCTGAGCAGAAGGCTTGGTCTTCAGGACGGCCATCGTGATTTGCGCCCGTAAGAATAATTACACCAATAGAAGCATCATCGCGTGCGATAGAAAACGCATCGTACATCTCTATGTTGGTTTTCGGAGTGAAAGCATTACGACATTCAGGTCTGTTGATCGTAATCTTTGCGATGCCATCATAAGTCTCATAAATGATTTCATCGTATTCCTTACCCTTTACCCAGGGAAAGTTGCTCATACCTATTCCTTTCTATAACAACCAGCTCCAAATGTGCCCCCTTTACTAACGCACAGAGAAACTAGCTAGTCCCAAAGGGTCTGATCTATCCCCACCAAAAAGTTTTGTATCTCTCTAAGATAAAGCATTGGGGCCTCTAAATGTACGTTATGCCCTACGTTAATTGCGGAAACAGAAGCTCCAACCGCAGAGAGCTTCTGAGCAACCAAGGCGCTTTTTTCATCTTTGTCCCCATAGATATATAAAACAGGAATGCCTTTTCTTGAATCCGCTTCAGAATCATTCGCCTGAGAGCGTGTTTCATCCTGCTTGGTCGTAGCGGTCTGGAAGCGCACGTCCTGCTGGGGCGCAATCTCCCGAGAGCGTGTTTCATCCTGCTTGAGGGCAACTATCTGGGAGTGCGTTTCGTCTTGTTGAGACGCAATCACCTTTTCTATACTTGCTAAAGTTTCACTACTTAGGGGCATCGCCTGCTTACCTGCACCTTCCAAGCAAAGTGCCATGCATTCAGGGTCGTTTGCTGCACGCGAGAAATGAAGTATCTTGTCGAATCCCAGTTCTTTTTGCGTTTCGAAAAGAGGAAGAGTTTCCCAATAGTTCACGAATTCTTCCATACCTTCTTCGCGAATTCGATTTACCCAAGCGCTGTTTCTTTTTGCTGCTTCCTGCTGTTCCTCGTCGGTCGCGCATCCAAGATTACAGCTTTCCAAGATGACGGATGCCAAAACATCACAGCTTGTTTTCATGAGTGCAAGCGCAATGCGTCCACCCATGGAATACCCCACCACATGCGCACGAACGCTCTGTTCGCCAGCGCAATCGCCAGAAGATTTTCTCAGCGATTTTAATAACGGAAACGCCCGTTTGGAGGGTTTACTCGCCACCCTTCTGGAAATTTTGTTTGCCAAATTGGAGGGTTTGCTCGCCGCCCTTTCGGAGGGTTTCCTCGCCGAATCGGAAGGGCGACAAACTACCTTACGCAAGAAATAATCTATCGAAGCTGCCATGTCTTCATAGGTATAACGTGCCGGATTTTTCGACTTATCGCTCAGTCCATGCCCTATAAAGTCAACTGCATATACGCAAAAATGGAGCTTAAGCGAAGCAGCAATTGGCTCCCAACTTGTCGAAGACTGCATAAACCCATGAAGCAAAACCAAAGGCGGTCGCTCGGGATCGCCCCAGCGTTGATAAAAATAGGAGCACTTCTTATAGGTAAACGAGCCTACCTGAGGCATCTCCACCCAATTATCGGTAGCGTCCATATTATCGATAGCGTCCATAGCGCTCTTTCACCCCTTGTAAAGGCACTGTAACTTCAACAAGCGAAATGCCGGGCACTTCGAAATTCTTTGTCAGCACTCTACGGAAATCCTCTACCGTAGCTACCTTTGTTGCCGGAACGCCAAACGCCTGAGCTACTGCACAAAAATCAACATGCTGCGGCGTAAGGAAGAGTCGCTCGAAATATGCCTCCTTTGATTGTTGGGGCAACATATCAAAAATTGCGCCCCCTTGATTGTTCAGCAACACGATGACGATACTTGGTCGATGCATCCCTTCCTTTTCTTGCAAGAGCATCTCTTCTTGAAGCGCTAAGGCATTCATGTCATGTAGGAACGTCAAATCTCCCGTTAAAAATACCGTCTGCTTAAATTCTTGTGCTGCGCCAAACGCACTCGATACCGTACCATCAATGCCGTTAAGACCGCGATTCGCCAATACGGTAAGCCGTTTTCCGCGCGTGAAGTAAAACTCATCCACTGCTCGAATCGCCATACTGTTGGCGCTAAAAAGAAGCGACTCTGCTGGAATCTCCTGTAAAAGCGCCTGCACATACGCGCCTTCGAAAGAGTCATCCTCTGCCAAGTTGGATGCCAAAATACGTTCCGAACGATCGCGATCCAACATTCCCCATTCCTGAATATTGAGAGGAAGATGCGACTGTTCATCAGGTATTTCGTCTAAGCTGTATGACACTGCTTCCAAAAGAGCCACCACGAAATCGAGAGGATTGGCGGCCACAAAGGTAGTTGTTTGAGCATTGAAATCACGCGATTCTTGCACGTCAACCACAATTTGAGCAGGACGCAGTGATTCTATTGCTTGAGCGGCGCGCTTGGAAACTGGATAGCGCCCGAAACGAATGACCACCTCAAATTCGGGCATATCAGGCGAATTCATAATTTGGTCATACCCACATATCACCGCAGGATGACCATAGGAACGAAGTTGTGAGAGAGGATCGGCTAAAAGCGGTGCATCGAAGCGCTCGCTGAACGCAAGAAGTGCTTGCGCCTCTCGATCGCGTCTCGCCTGATCCTGTAGAGCTGCAATCGAGAAAGTTCCCTCGCCCGCAAGAACAATAACTTTATGATTCTCCAAGTATTGCGCTAGCACATCGGCATCCTGCACCGAAAGAGACCGATCAGAACGAATAATACCGGGAAGCACATCGCCACCTTCGATTCGTCCAAAGGAGAATAGATCATCTCGATCAATAGTAGGCACCAGTGGCTCATCGAAGGGAAAATTTGCATGCACCACTGATGCAGCCGCTGTCCCAGGTGCGGCGCAAGCTACCAATTCTCGTGCAACTTGACGAATATAGGCCAAGTCTTTTTCTTCAGCACTCGGCGCAGCCATACTGAAGAACCGTCTCACATGATCGGAATACACCTTATCCTGATCGCAGGTTTGAGGAGCACCCAGTTTTTGTAGACGCGCTGGGCGATCTCCTGTTAGAACAATAAGAGGCACGCGAGAAGTTTCTGCTTCAAGAACCGCAGGATAGTAATTTGCCACCGCAGTTCCCGATGTGCAAATAAGCGCTACCGCGCGGCCACTTGCCTTTGCAAGTCCCAACGCAAAAAAGCCCGCACCACGCTCATCGACATCAACATAAAGTCGAAAAGTTGCTCCGAAACGTTTATGAGCTTCATGGGCAACCATAGCGAGAGGAGTCGAACGTGATCCTGGGCTTACCACCACATCGCGAACTCCCAAGCGAATCAATTCATCAAAAAACGATCCGATATAGAGTCCTAGTTGTTCTGCTTTGTCCATTTTCCTCTACCACCTTTATTGTTCAAGTCTCTTGAAGCGTTATTGAGGCGCACTAAACGCACTTAAAATCGTTTTTAATTTAAGATCGATCTCGTCAAACTCATCGCGAGCATTACTTCCTTCCACAACCCCACATCCTGCATAAAGCCAACCAGCTTCACCATCAAACACTCCAGAGCGAATCGCCACGGAAAATTCTCCGTCACCCGCGCCATCAACATATCCAATGGCACCGCCAAAAAATCCGCGGTTGTACGATTCTGCTTCACGTAAGGTCATCATAGCTTCGCCAACAGGTGTTCCCGAAAGCGCAGGCGTAGGATGCAGTTGGCTAGCGAGCGACAACAACGAACGTCCTTCCATTACCTGCGCAGAAACGGGCGTGCATAGATGCTGCACGTGTCGAAGCGCTTTAATTGAAGGATTTCGAGGGATTGAAACGTTATAGCAATTACGCCCAAACACATCGCGCATAAAGCTCACTACGAATTCATGTTCACGTCTGTTTTTATCGTCCGCCATCAAGGCTTGGGCACGCTCTTCTTTTTCAGCTTCGGTTTCGCCACATGATGTAGTGCCCGCTAAACACATGCTCTCCACCGTGGTTCCTTCCTTGCGTACCAGCAGCTCAGGCGTGCAACCGCAAAAGAACACATCGCCATAGCGATACATAAAAACACACCCGCGCGCATCACCATCGATGAGATTAACTAACAGATCCTTCGACGAAAAAGGCTGATCAGTTTTAAGATAAATTCGTCGCGATGGGACAAACTTTTCTATGCGATGTGTGCGAATTTTCCCCAGGCCGCAATCCATAACACGCTGCCAATCTTCAAACGAATCAAGGCTAAGCGTATAGGGCATGTCTCGATGGGTGCGTGGTTTTGCCTGGAGAATGTGACGAATAAACCGATTGACGCGACCAGAATACACCGGTCCTAAGCTATTGACCTGTAAAAACGATCCCTTTTCATTTTCGATTAGCACCAATTCTGGAACCATAAGACGCACCTTTGGAAAAGATGCCATCATGTCATCTGCTGGTTTCGGATTCGAGGCATCGAAACGATTGAAAGAAAACATGATGGGATGACAGGTTTCATCACCCTGCAAGATAAAATCGGCGCTTTCGAGGGAAGGAATAGCGATACAACGCCCAAGTCCCATATATCGGTTAACACGCTCTTTGTCGTAATACACAAACTGATCGGTAAAGCCTTTTTGTAATACACAGAAAGCATCCACTATGTCTATTGCTTTATCTGAACGTGGCGCTTCATCCGAACGTAGCGCCTCATCTGAATATAGCGCCTTATCTGAGCAAAGTGCCTTATCTGAACGTTGCATCTTTTCCGAGCATAGCGCCTTGTCTGAATAGCTTTCTTTATTTGAACAGCTTGCTGACGAGGTGCTTTTTTGAACGTTTTCTAAGTTGATACTTGTTCCTGCGTCCGGTCCAGAAAGACGCACGCTATGAGAATAGATCTTAGTCACACTAACCTCGTTTTGCCTGGTCCCACAATTCTTGCAACTCATCCATAGATAAGTCTTCGATATGTTTGCCTAAAGCCCACGCAGCCCCTTCCATGAAGGCCCACCTATCACGAAACTTCCGACAGGTAGCACGAAGAGCTGTTTCGGGATCTATTTTTTCTTTTCGGGCAACATTTACCAAGGTAAAGAGCACATCCCCAAATTCAAGTTCTTTTGAAGCGGGATCCCCTTCGGCGCAAGCCTGTTTGAATTCGGCAATCTCTTCCTCGACTTTTGCCCACACATCATCAACAGTATCCCATTCAAAACCCGCCGACACTGCCTTGCGCGATATCTTGCTCGCCTGCATGAGTGCGGGGAAACTAACAGGAACACTATCAAGCAACCCTTCAGGTTTTGCTTCTTTATCGAGCAAGCTCTCGTTAGCTGCATTGTTAAGCAAGTTCTCGTTAGCCGCGTTGCGTTCCCCTGTTTTTACCTTATCCCAAATATCCAGCACTTCATTTGCCGAGGAAGCATGCACCGAGCCGAAGACATGAGGATGACGGCGAATCATTTTTTCATTCACGTCTTGGCAAACGTCAGCCACATCAAATTCACCGGCATCCGTAGCGATTTGGCTTTGCAACACCACTTGCAGCAATACATCGCCCAGCTCTTCACGCAGATGCTTCAGATCACGTTTTTCGATGGCATCTACTGCTTCGTAAGCTTCTTCGATCATATTGTGAGCGATTGAATCGTGGGTTTGTTCGCGATCCCAGGGGCAACCGTCAGGAGCTCGCAAGGCAGCTATCGTATCTACAAAAGCAGCAAATGCTTCTCCTGCCTTTTGGCAAGGTTTTCCCTGCTCACGATGGTCTTGTGAAATGTTGTTCGATCCGCTTTCGTGATTCGGCTCGCTTTCGTTATTCGATCCGCTTTCATTGTTCAGTTCGTGTTCGCTGCTCGAGTCGCTTTTGTCGTTCGACCCAATTTCGAAACTCGAGTCGATTTCGCTGCTTAACTCGCTTTCGCGCAAATCCGAAGAATTCATCGCGCCCCCTAGAAATGATAGATAAGGCAAAGGCTGCCTCGCATACAACAGATAGTATGTAGCAAATAGCACGCAACAAATACACCATCTATACATGGGTGTGTTTTTGTTAAAAGCACCCTGCTACCAAAGGAAATTGCTTGCTGCTTGCGTTCAATTGCGTACGATTAGCTTGCGTTTAATTGCTTACATTTAATTACTCGTATTTACTTGCTTGCATTTACTCCATAGATTTCCTGTTAGACATTTTCATAATAGGCCAAATATCCCATTCGGTCCTTTATAAAGCAAGCTCCAGCACCTAAAGGCTGGAGCTTTGCGGAATTATCTAGTTTTTCAAATTATCTAGTTTTGCGGCCTTGTTTCTCGACGGCGAGCATCATACATAATGGTAAGCGCTACATATCGGCGATCATCACACGTAATAGTAAGCATCATACATAATGGTGAGTACCACGCACGATAACGAGCACGTACGTATTAGTGGGCGCGCCTCACCATGACAAGCACCACGCGTAATGCCGAGTATCACTCACAGCAACAAACATCACGCTAAATGGTATACATTGCTTGGAAAACTTCTTCGCGCTGAATAATAACCTGAACGCCCAAGTCTTCACCAGCTTTAGTGAGCGCCTCTTGGACTTCGTTGAAATCGGCAATTGCAGTGTCCAATTTCACCAACATGGTCATACTAAAAATATCATCCAGGATAGTTTGGCTGATATCAGCAATGTTAGCGCCCTTTTCCGCAAGCACGCCAGAAATTGCCGCAACAATACCACTGCGGTCTTTACCCAGAACTGAAATTACACAACGCATTGAAATATCCTTTCGGTTTTGGGTAACTTAACGACCCATTAACAACGACAACGCTTCGGCGCGCGTTGCTGCACTTGCACTGCTTTTGAATATACCACGCACTGCACTGGTAGTTGTTTTTGAACCAGGTTTTTTCACGCCGCGCATACTCATGCAGAGGTGTTCTGCCTCCATGATCACAATAACTCCCTGGGGGTTAAGCTGCTCCATAAGGGTGTCAGCAACCTGCGAGGTAAGACGTTCCTGCACTTGAGGACGACGCGCGAAGGCATCTACCAAACGCGCCAACTTTGAAATGCCACAAATGCGACCGCTTTTTGCGGGAATATAGGCAACGTGAGCCTTGCCAAAAAAAGGCACCAGGTGATGTTCGCACATGGAATAGAACGGGATATCGTGAACGATGACCAATTCTTCATGGTGTTCATCAAACGTGGTTTCGAAATGTACTGCTGGATCTTCGTAAAGCCCCGCAAATACTTCCTCGTACATACGAGCGACCCGCGAAGGAGTTTTTAACAAGCCCTCACGGTCGGGGTCTTCGCCAATTCCCTCCAGAATCATGCGAACACCCGCTTCGATTTTTTCTAAGTCCATTGAGCCTTTAAGGGGCTCGGTAAGCTGTTCTGACATGTATTACCTTCCCGCTTCTTTCTCGCTTGCCTTCCCGCTACGCGAGTATAAACGTGAGTTAAATTTCGTTACTATTTTACGGCTGCACCAAACGGATACCCAGCGGGCAGCCAAAGGACGTCTAGTGGGCAGCCGGCAGGCAGCCTTTCTACATCCAGCGGACACCTAATAGATATCCAGCGGACACCCTTTCTACATCCGGCGGGCACTTAATAGACACCCAGCGGACACTCTTTATAACCCCCGTATTGTAGTACAGAGCTCTACTGCTTGCACGCTTCGAAATAGGTCGTTATTAGCCGTACTCCAGAATTTTGCGTCCCGTGAGGATTATCGGGGAGTCCCCATATTTCTTAGATTTAGGAAAGACTATCGGGAAATCTTCGTTTTTCTAACGTTAAGGGAAGATTTATATATCGAGCTCGAGAGATACCGGACAATGATCCGAACCGAAAATTTCCGAGTAGATATTCGCCATTTGGACCTGTTCTCGTAAAGCCTCACTAACTAAAAAGTAATCTATTCGCCATCCCGCGTTATTGGCACGCGCATTGAAACGATAACTCCACCAGGAATAAGCGCCCGTTGTTTCAGGGTGCAAGCTGCGAAAAGTATCCACGAATCCTGCATCGAGAAGCTTGGTGAACTTTTCGCGCTCTTCATCAGAAAAGCCCGGATTTCCGCGATTGGTGCGGGGGTTCTTCAAGTCGATCTCCTGATGAGCCACATTGAAGTCGCCGCACATTACTATCGGCTTAGCTGCACCTGTCTCCCCGTTGGGAAGAACACCCTCTTCCAGCCCTTTACACATAGCGCGAAACGTGTCGTCCCAATCCATGCGATGATCAAGTCGAGCCAATTCCGCTTGCGCATTAGGAGTATACACATTCACAAACCAGTACTTCTCGAATTCGCAGATAACAACGCGCCCTTCGGCATCGAGTTCAGGAACACCCACCTCATGCAAGACCCGCACTGGCTCCTCTTTGCAAAATACTGCAGTGCCCGAATAACCTTTTCGCTGCGCATAGCTCCAGTATTCGTGATATCCTGGCAAATCCATTTCGATTTGTCCTTCTTGCAGCTTTGTTTCCTGAACTGCAAACACATCGGCATTCAGTTCATTAAAGGCATCCATGAAGCCTTTTTTCATTACGGCACGCAATCCGTTTACATTCCAAGATACCAGCCTCATAAAAATGCCTCTTTCTTATAGGTGTACATAATCACATAGACGCACATGAGTGCGTGGATGCGCAAAGAACCTTACGGTTTCTGCGTCTATCCATACAAAGTTTCGTAGACGTACATAGTCTTGCAAAAATACACGACCTTCTATGCAAAATTCTGTAGGAATACACATGCTCTATGTAAAACTCTGCAAGTACTCGACGTTCTGCACGAAGCCTTATAGGCACGCACAACCTTCTGTATGAAATCGCGCAGGTATGCACAATCTTCTGTGCAGAATCGTGCAAATACGTACTACGTTCTATACGAAATCGTACAAATGCGCACTACGTCACATACAAAATCGTAGAAATTCGACATTCCATACAGAGCTCGCCATAGTAGCTCATATTACCGTATCGAATTCAGGAAGCGGTATAGAAAACCAACATCTCAAGGTAACAAATCGCCAAACAAACCGGTAGGTAACACACCACCAGGCAACAGGCCACTAAGCAACGCATCACTAGGTAGCGCATCGCCTGGTAACACACCACTAGGTACCGTATCACCTAGCAACACGCCACTAGGTACCGCATCGCCCAGCGACACGCCGCCAAGCAACAGGCAACAAGTTACTTTAATGTCTTTTACTTAATTGCTGGCGGTTTTGGTCCAAATTGAAGCCCGAATTGGCAAATTATTAGCTTATCGGGCAGAAAATTTCGGAAATATCCCCTGTTCAAACGAAAATGAAGACCCGATAGTACGTGAATTTGCCATCTTTCATTCGTTTGCTATATATCTAAGCACTATATATTCTCTAAATGAATATCTTAGACAGAAATCGAAACCCGATAAGCGCTAAAATGGCCAAAAACGCCCTCGAAAATGCAAGATTTGGTTTTCGATACCTCGCAGATCAATGCACACAGCAGAGGTGATATCAAGCATAAAAATCGGGTAATAGGAAAAGGGTCATGAGACAAAAACCGTCTTTTCCAAGTCAAATCACAGCATAATTGAAAAATCGTAAGGAGAAGATGGATTGAAGAATTGCTGCTGACTGTGGTTAATAGCGGTCGAAACGGCAGCAACAGGTGCGCAATAAACGAAACGGGGTATGCAAGTGGCAATAGTCGGAAGGGCAGCATACAAGTGCGTAATAGTCGGAAGAGCAACACGCAAGTGGCAATAATCGGAACGACAACATACAAATCCGTAGTAATCGAAGCAATAGCACGCAATGATTGGAGCATCACTAGCTGCAGCTTAGGAACCACGTCGCCTGCAATGCTGCATCGACAACCTACAAAAAGCTACATCATCGAACTGCGACACCCACCGAACTGCGGCACCTACTGAACTGAGGCACCTACCGAGTTGTTGGGCTATCAAGCCGCGTTGTCAAATTACGCTACCGCTCTGCGACGAAACCATATCGCCAACCTGTGCCGAAGCTAATTCGCCAACCTGCAAAATGGTACTTTATCTGGTGATATGAATTGGGGTTAGCAACTTAGTTGCTAACCCCAAACTACACCCTAATGCTTCTTATACGCGGTAACCTGATACACCGGCAGCCCTACGTGCTTGGCCAGCGTGACAGCCTTATACGCTTGGCGACCTTATACGCTGCAGACTTTCATAGGCGACAACCCTTCGCGCTACAACCTCGCGCACGCGGCAGCCCTAACACCCTGCAGAAACCTTGCGCACTTGACAGCCCACAGCATCGAACTCGATCCAACCGAAGCCAAAGCCCTAGTGTTTCTTAGACTGCTTAGCTGCCTTGCGCTCCGCACGCTCGTACGCCTCCTGTCGCAAAGGACGTAACTGCTTGGAGTCGATACGAACACTGATAAAGAAGAACACCCACGAAACGATCATGATTCCGATAGGAACAATTTGCACCGTTGGCATAATCAACGACAAAATAATCGCAATAACCATGCCGCCCAAACCGATTGCGGAATAAATAATGCGCTTACGGTTCAAAGCTTTGAATTGAGGGGTATCAGGCACGTAGCGCTGAATAGCACGCAAACGAGCACGACCCGTCTTGCGCTCTTCCTTGCTTACCTGAGCTTCTTGCTTGCGCTCTGTCTTATGTTCCTGCTTCTCTTCAGGGGTGCGCTTGGCGAATAAGCCTTTCTTCTTTGGCTTATCGGACTCCAAGCGAACAGAAGACGCTGCTCTCGAAACCGGCTTTGCCGAAGCAGCACTTTTGCGTGTAGATCCTCCCTTATGATCGCCAGTGTAGCGCTCATTCATGGGGTTTCGTTGACTCATCCCTTAATCTCCTTGCTAGGCCGCTAAGCAGGAACCGTCGCCAAACAACCAGCACCTTTCACAATGCTGGAATTCAGCAAACATCGTCCTACTGAGCGACGAATGCCTTACCCGTAATTTTTTCGTATGCCTGAATATATTTCTCAGTCGTCTTCTTAATAACATCTTCTGGAAGACGTGGTGGATTACCCGTACGATCCCAGTTAGCGTTGAGCCAGTTGCGCACAAATTGCTTGTCGAAACTTGGCTGCTCTTCGCCAACCTTATAGGTGTCTGCAGACCAGAAACGAGAAGAGTCAGGCGTCAACACCTCATCACCCAAGATAATCTTGCCATCAACAACACCGAACTCAAACTTGGTATCAGCAATGATAATGCCACGTTCGCGAGCGTGATCCGCTGCGCGGTTATAAACTGCCAACGTCAAATCGCGAATTGCTGCTGCATTTTCTGCACCAATAATTTCCTCACAACGAGCGAAGCTGATATTTTCATCGTGATCGCCAATTTCAGCTTTGGTCGAAGGAGCAAAGATAGCTTCGGGCAGTTTGGATGAATTCACCAAGCCCTCAGGGAGCTTAATACCGCACACCGATCCCGTTGCCTGGTAATCCTTCAAACCAGAACCAGTCAGGTAACCACGAACAATGCACTCCACAGGGAACATATCAGCTTTCTTTACCAACATGAAACGGCCTGCTAAGTAATCAGCATAAGGCTTGAACTGCTCAGGCAGATCTGCCACATCGGCAGAAATAAGATGGTTATCTACTACATCGGAGAGCAAATCAAACCAGAAGCAAGAAAGCTGCGTGAGCACCTGCCCTTTATAGGGAATTTCATCTTCCAAAATATAGTCGAATGCAGAAATACGATCGGACGCTACCAAGAGAAGCTTATCTCCCAGATCGTACAGATCGCGCACCTTACCCTGTGCATCGGGCTTGATGTCGATTCCAGCCATGATGGTCCTTCCTTAAAGTGAATATACGCAAGTTCCTATTATGTAACATATTCATAGCTGGTGCACGAAAAAGCATGAACATTCTTATTTCGAACTACGCTTAGGGTTGCGTTTGCGAGAATTTTCGGAATAAAGAGGGATATAAATCGTGAAACATGCCCCTTCATTAGGTCTGCCTTCAACACGAACCCAACCATTATGCTGTTCTACAATTTCTTTTACTACCGACAAACCGATTCCTAAACCGCCCGTTGCTCGAGCTCTTCCGGAATCAGCACGCCAGAAACGCTGAAATACCAGTTTTGCCTCTTCGGGGGTAAGACCAATGCCTGTGTCTTTAACGACGATTTGTCCCATCAAGTCACCCTTGCGCGCCATGATGGTAATCGTTCCCCCTTCAGGGGTATAACGCACCGCGTTAGAAATTAAGTTTGCAGTTGCCTGGCGAAGCAAATCAGCATCGCCAAATACGTAAACATGCGGATCATACTCGAATTCAAGATTCAAGCCAGCATCGTGAATATAAGCTTGATGAGTTTGTACAACCGATGAAAGCATTTCTGTCAGATCAACCTTTTTTTGTTCAATCGGTTTCGTGCGACTCTCTAAACGCGACAATTTGAGCAAGGCGTCAACCAAACGCGACAAACGCTGTACCTCAGAATTCAGTGTTTCTAGCCGTTCGGCATCAGGCTTAAATACTCCATCGATCATTGCCTCAACGGTAGACTGTATCGCCATCAGCGGAGTACGGAGCTCATGAGCCACATCTGTCACTAGGCGACGCTCGAGCTTTCGGTTGGATTCAACAGAATCCGCCATAAGGTCAAACATATTTCCTAGTCGGGCAATCTCGTCAGAACCAGTCATTCCCGTTCGCGCTGAATAGTCGCCTTCTTTCAGCGCTTTCGCGGCATTGGTAATCTTTTTGACAGGAGCGGCGATCGTACGCGCAAAAATCGCCCCCATTACCATGGCGATGATAAGTGCGATAACCGCCGCAAAAATCATGGCATTATACGACTTGTCACGAAAATCTTCGTCGAACTTAGTTAGGAGTGTTTCCGATCCTGGAACACGCACTAATACCGTGCCCACCTTTTCTCCGTCCACTATAATGGGTGCCGAAGCAACATTGGATCCATCTTCTTTAACATCAACCGATCCAAGCACATCATTAGCACGATCGTCGTAGACGATGGTTCCATCGATTGTACGAACCTGCAAGTAGACCGAATCGTACAGGGACGATGCGGATGTTGCAGCAGACAAAGCGCCGCCATACCAATCGCCATTTGATTGTTCGTATCCATCCGCTATGGCAGCCGCGGTGCCATCAGCTACGCGCTGTACGTTTTCGCGGGTATATGACTGAAAATGCTGATTCCACACCGCTGAAAGTACCACCACTGAAGAAATGATCGTAATGAGCGAAACCGCAATCGAAACTAGCATCACGCGCTTGGTAAAAGAGATTGTGAAACCTTTTTTCTCTTCCATTTCAGGAAACTCAGAAAGTTCTTGGGCTGAAGCAGTGCGAGAAGTATCTTTATGAGCAAACACTGATATGCTCCTTATCAACAAAGCGCCCTGCAAGCAGGACGCTTTCTGTGTACTACTTAGTCGTAGAGTACCGTATTTTAATCATGTAGCGTAACGTATTTAGCGATTCGTGCGCTTACTGGTTTACTTTCGTAGGATCTTCGAAACGATAACCTACGCCATGTACCGTATGAAGCCACTTTGGATTACGTGGATTGTCGCCAATCTTTGCACGCAAGTTCTTTACGTGCGAGTCGATGGTACGTTCATATCCTTCAAAGTCGTATCCCAAAACCTTTTCCACCAGCTCCATTCGAGAATAAACTCGTCCAGGATAGCGGCATAAGGTGGTAAGCAACTTAAACTCGCTCGCGGTGAGGTCAACTTCCTCGCCATTTACCAAGACCTTATGACCCGAAATGTCGATCGTGAGTTCACCGAAGTCCATAACCTCGCGCTGAGGCTCAACGTCAGAATGCACACGACGAAGAAGGGCGCGTACGCGAGCAACTAATTCGCGAGGGCTAAAGGGCTTGATAAGGTAGTCGTCCGCACCGAGCTCGAGGCCGATAATACGATCTTCAACTTCACCTTTTGCCGTAAGCATAATAATAGGCGTGCTTGAGTTATCGCGAATCACCCTGCATACTCGCTCGCCAGGAACACGAGGGAGCATCAGGTCAAGAATAACCAGATCAAAATGGTGCTTTGAGAACTCCTCGAGAGCGTCCTGTCCGTCACCAACCGCAGTGACCCAATAATTTTCGCGCTCCAAATATGCTGCTACCGCATCGCGAATAGCTTTTTCGTCTTCTACTAATAAAATTCGACGAGTATTTTCATTGCTGTTAGAAGTCATGCTGTACCTCCCGTTAGGCGCCAAAGTCCGTTAGGCGCCAAAGTCACTTGCTATGCTACGCATTTTTTTGGCTCTTGTCTTGTTACTAAACATAAATTGCGCATCTGACGCATAATTAATTCAAAAGTATACAAAGCCGCGAAACCTCAGCTCGAAACCTCAGCTTAGCTAAGGTCGTAAAACCCCAGATTCAAATCGGCCGCTTTGAATACCCATTATGCAAGCTTTCGTTTTTATTGTAACAATTGGACTTTTGACTACCCGAAACGAAACCCAACTGTCACAATGATAAATCAAGTTACAATCCAGATTCTATTCAATTTCTTACCTTTGACCAGGAGTTATTGTGCCAACTAATCGCAGGCAAAACATACCAGGAAAAACCCCTCGCCCCTCACGAAATTCTCACAGAACACGCTCTTCTCAGCATATGTCATCCAAAGGAAGCGTGTTTAAGCAGAGTGCCAAGACCCCAGGTAGCACCCGAATTGGTGCTTCATTAGGTGGACGTACGGTTATGAGTTCCGGAAAACGCGCAGGAAAACACAGCGTCAAAGCAGGCAGCAAGCCTAGTGTAGTAAAACCGAGTTTTTCTACTTCGGGTCCCACCTTTGGTCCCAAGCCTTCTTTCGGCTCCGATCCTAAAGCACGAAAGGGAAGTGCTTCATCATCTGGCTATCAGCCAAATCCCTTAAAAGTAGGTGGTCCTGCCCCTTCCAAGCTCACTCCGGAAGTTCTTCTTACTCGCCGAAACTTACTTATAGGGGCTGCTGCGGTAGGCGGCATTGCTGCCATTGGTGGGGGTGTCTCACTTGCTTCGAGCGCCCTTGAAGGAAACTCTACTGAACAAATCTCTTACATCAGTGTTCCTGAAAACACAGTTGAGCAGCAAGCAGACTACACCCTTATTGAGAATTATTCCGATTACGTTCAGCTAACGGGATCCTTTTCACTGCCCTATGGCACTTTAGTGTGGGCAGACAATGACACCGTAGCGGCTTGTCTTAATCCCACCGACCAAGCAAGTCCCTTAAATACCGTCAGCTTGTTGTATCTTTCAAGCGGAAACACCGCCACCGTTCTTGATGCAGCACAAGGAAGCGAAGAAGGTTTTGAAATACTCGACGCACGCTGCAGTGAAAACGGATTGGTCTGGACTGAATCCAACCCCTATCAATCACGTTGGCGCGTATATACTGCCTCCATCGCTAATGGAAGTGCCTCCAATATCCAGCAGGTAGATGAGGGAGATTCTAATTGGTTAATGCCTTCCCTTGCCGCAATTGGAAATACCGCTTTTTGGCAAGTAAGCCCCAATACCTCTGGCGAAGCAGCGAACGAGCCGGCCGAATTAAGGGCAGTTACCTTTGGGTCAAGTGAAGTACAGCACGTTTATTCGTCAAAACGAGCTTTTGCTACGCGTGTTGCTCCTGCAACCGATGGAGTAGTCATTACTCCCCGAGCCGATTCAACTACGGTCTACTATCAGCTCACCAAAATATCAGCAGACACACTCCAGCCGGTAGACCAAATGACCTTACCCTCATCCATGACTCCCGAGGTGGTTGGATATGGATCGAGCGGTTTTTCATTTGGCTTCACCAGCATCTACAACTACGGTGGAGGTATTGCGAACCTCGGAACCTATACCCCACGTTCAGCGGTTCAAGCCTACAACTACAATGATTTACCTTGGTTTCGCTACAGCAGATCCCCTATTACTGCTCCTTGCTGGTGCGGTAATTGGTTTATCGTAAAATCCACCACCGCTCTTTCCGGTGTTCATTTTGCAAGCAAGAGCTATTTCGCGATTGATACCGTAAGTGGTGCTGATACTTATGGAGAACAGCTCGTTTCATCAGGCAACTGCTCATCGTTCGTAGGATTAAGCCAAGTTACCGATGACACAAATGCGGACAACAATCACACTCTGATCCGTGTCTTTACCCCTATTGAAGGAGCTATCGAATCCGCATTCTAGTTGCATTGAAGCTACGTTCTAATCGCGCAGAAGTTGCGGCCTTGGTGCATGCATAAATAAGCTGTTGGAATAGCGTTAGCTGTCTGCGAAATTGCTGAAGCCGAATTCTAGTTAAAAAGTTGATTTTTTGCAAGTCGGTGCAGAAAACGACGGTTGTGTGTGCTTTGTTTACGCATTTTAGTCAATTTGGGGCTCATCTATTGGTCAAAAACCCTCATATGACCAACAAATGAGCCCCGTAGCTTGATATTTTTGCAGAAAATCGCGCACAATCGTCAATTTCTGCACCGATGTTTCGTTTTAGCTAAAATTCAAGATCTTTCAGACGATCAAACACTACATCTTTTCGCGTTAAGAAGTCCCATGGATCGAAAATCTCATCCAAGGTCTCCTTGGAAAGGTTTGCCTCTGGATCCGCTTCCAAACGTTCGCGATACGTAGGACCGTCAACGGCATTCTGGATATCTTCCCAAACCTTCATAGCGTTACGTTGAACGATAACGTATGCATCTTCACGGGTAATACCAGTCTGAACCAAAGCAAGCAGAACCTTCGAAGAGAAAATAAGTCCCTTGGTTCTCCAGAGGTTATGTTCCATCTTTGCAGGATACGTCTGTAGACCATCCAGCATCCACTGCATCTTGCCGAACATGTAATCAAGAGCGATGAAGCTATCAGCTAAAGCTACACGCTCAGCACCGGAGTGGGAAATATCGCGCTCGTACCAGAGAGCCACATCATCAAGAGCAACCTGAGCGTTTGCCTTTACCACACGAGACAGGCCACATACGCGTTCTGCCGTAATAGGGTTGCGCTTGTGAGGCATTGCCGATGAGCCCTTTTGGCCTTTTGCGAAAGGCTCCTCCGCTTCAATGACGTCAGACTGCTGGAGAAGTCGTACCTGCATTGCAATAGATTCAAGCGTTGAAGCCGTTACCGCCAAAGCAGTCATTACCTGGGCATGACGATCACGTGCTAATACCTGAGTAGATAAAGGATCAGGGGTAAGTCCCAGCTTTTCACAAACATACTGTTCCACAAATGGATCAATACTTGAGTACGTTCCTACCGCACCAGAAATAGCTCCTGTTGCCGCTACGCGACGAGCTTCCTCGAGGCGGGTTTGCGCACGCTTAAGTGCCCATGCCCAAGAACCAAACTTCATGCCAAACGTCATAGGCTCAGCATGGATTCCATGGGTGCGTCCTACGCAGAGTGTTTCCTGGAATTCGAATGCGCGACGCTTGCAGGTTTCACCTAACTGCTTAACATCGGCAAGGATGATATCGATAGCTTGAGTAATTTGATAGGAAAGCGCCGTATCACCTAAGTCGGAAGAAGTCATACCGTAATGAACCCAACGGCTTGGCGGTTCCATTCCTTCAGGAAGGTCAGCGTCGATGTACTCAGCCATATTAGTCGTAAACGCAATAACGTCGTGATTGGTTACTTTTTCAATTTCATCAATGCGCTCAACCGTGAAGTTTGCATGTTCGCGAATCCACGCTGCCTCTTCTTTGGTAATACCTGATTTGCCCAATTCAGCCTGCGCTTCGCAAGCAAGTACTTCAATTTCTTTCCAGATTTCGAACTTATTTTGTAATTCCCAAATTGCTCCCATTTCGGGACGGGTATAACGACCAATCATACCTTTTCCTTCCTCTGGTTGGCGCTTGTTTAGCTTATCTTAAAGCGATCGAACTAATTCGACCGCAGTATCGACACGATCAGTATCTGCCGCAACGATCACTTGATCACCGGGGAAAATACGGGTCTCTTCACCTACAACTTCTACCTCATCAGCGTGAGATACTGCAATAAGGCGAACTCCCTCACCAAACTCGAGATCGAGAGCCCTCATTCCGCGATAATTGTCGTGATTGCGCATGGTAGGCACTTTGATTTCGGTAAGAGCAATTTGATCACTCGTCAAAGTAACCGCAGCACTCATGGAGCCCATCATCGCTTCTTCTTCGATCATATGGGCAATAAGAGCCGTGGATGAAATACTTTCAATCCCTAAGCGACGAAAGATACGTAAATTCTTAGGACTGTTTACACGCGCAATACTACGAGGAACATCAAAAACTCGCGTAGCGATTTCGCAAGCAGCTAAATTATCCTCGTCTTGCCCTGTAGCTGCCACAAAAACATCAGCTTGATCAGTGCCCGCATCATCCTGAATCGTGGCAGAACAACCATCACCATGGATAACCAAACAAGAACCATCCAGCTTTTCTGAAAGTTCGATAGCAGCACTCTCTTCCTCTTCGATAATGGCAACCTGATTGTCGCCACGAAGAAGTGTGCTCGCTAAATAGGCACCTAGTTTACCGCCACCAACAATAACGATATACATTGGTTCCTCCGTTAGTCCTGAGCGAATTTCGCAATAGTAGGAATAGCGCTTTGGGCAACAACGGCAAGCACCGCATCGCCTTGATACAGAATACTTGAAGAAGACGGGATCGAACTGATGCTACCATCCGCTCTTTCAAATGCACAAACTCGAAGCGCATGACGCGATTCTAATTCGGAAACCTTTATTGAGGTTTGCCCTGTCGAAGACAAATCGAGGGCAAATTGAAGAACCTCATAATCAGCGAAAGTTGTAATATGATCACCGATACCCGAAGTTGCCTTTGAAAAAAGCTCTTCTGCGACCAGTGTTGTACCACATACGTAATCAATACCCAGTTGCATATAAGTGCGTTCATGAGAGCTGTCATAAAGACGAGCCACCGCATGAGGCACATCGTAAAGACGACGGGCAATTTCAACCACCATTAAATTTGCGTTGTCGCTCTGCGTTACTGCTGCTACAAAATCACAATCTTCAATACCTGCCGCAACGAGAACCTCTTCGTCATACCCAACTCCAGGAAATGTCGAACCGTTAAAATCGCGGCCCAAGGAAGCAAAAGCACGTGGATTGCGATCTATAACACACACATTGTCGTCGTGGTCTGAAAGCATCAAAGCCAACCGCGAACCCACGCGTCCGCAGCCGACGATAATTACGTTGCTCATAACCGTCCTTTTCTCGTCGCTTCAGTATAACGCAGACATGCATTATGGTCGCACAGGACCGCGCCTATTAAAAACAGAAGCACGCATAAGCGTGCTAAAAACTATTAAAGAATATTTTATTAATACAGCCAGAGAAATGCACCTGTGAGAAATGCGCTCAAAACGTCCACTTAAACCGCACCTACAAAAGCACCTCAGTCAAATACGTTTACAGGAAGCGATAGTAAACCGTGCGTACTCCCCAGTCTGAAGGAGAATCAGCACCGAACGCCTTATATACACCAGGAGCCAAGTCCAATGCACGACCGTAACGAGCAAAACCACCCGTATCAGTTACCGTAGCGATAACAACTTTCCCGTCATAACAAATTTCTACAATTCGGCCCAGTAAGTATGACTGAGACTCAGGGACTGCAACCGTAATGCTGTTATCAGTCAATGCGATACCTGACGAAGTATTGGTAACACCAAAATTACCCATTCCATCGTCATTGGTCGTGATGTTGTAGCCAGAAGCGCTACCACTAGACCAAGTACCATCATTAACATCTGGCGCAACACGAGGTGCTGTGGGAAGCGGATCGAGCGTGCATACCTCTGACGCCTTACTTACTGCTTCAGGGTTTGTTTCATCAATCGCAACAGGAACAACTACCGGATCGGGATCTTTAACCGTAATGGAACGCTGAGCACTATCGCTCAGGTTAACTGTTTCAGAAACCGCCATAGAATCATTTTGGCCTGAAGAAGCACCTGAAGCACGATCAGCGGCAGAGAGTTGAGAAGTTGTCGAATCTGCTTGAGCGCTGCCGAAACCTAAGGTGGATGAGTCCTCTTGACCAGAACCTTGAGCCTGCGTTACGCCGCTTAACAAAAAAACCGCCACGAGCGCGATCATAAGAGCCAGAACGCACGCGAGGGGGAGGGCTCGATTTCTTGTATGTGAACGGGCTTTAGCCAAAAAACTCCAATGCCGTGGCTTCGCCGTTATGTCTTCGATACTTTATTTAATGCTTCATGCGAAAACACAAGGGCCTTATTTCTTGAAGTAAAACGTAGGTAATTACTTCAAGAAAGCGCAAAAACGCACGAACCATTATACCGCCACACGCCCCCTCGTCCAAATTTCATCGTCGGCAAGCGGTAGTATTGCATGCATTTTTCCTGGTATTATTGCGCCTTATCCTAAAAAGTACTCACCTCTGAACAGGGGATATGTGATATTGTGTCGAGAATATGAGGAAGCCGCCAAAAGACGTTCAAATATCCCCACTTCCCCTAACATCCACACCAAACCAAGCCCAAATAACAGAACCATAACAATCAGTGCACCCGAGCGTTTCGTAGCGAGAAAATAAACAAAACAGACAATTGCAGCACACCCCAAAATAACCGAGACAATGCTGATACGTTCAAGGGAATGAAGAGGACAGATCCCAAGGGTAAACGGTAAAAGTCCAAGCGCTAATTCGACGCAAAAAATAAGTCCCGTGATACGAATAACAAAAGGAAGTCGATCATAGAAACAAACGAGCAGAGTCGTTCCCGCAACAATAAGCAATTCGGGCCAGAAATTAAAAATTTCCAGTCTTGGATAACGCGCTATCGCAGAATTCGCCATTGCAATAAAAAGTGCGGTCATTGCTACAGCAACGGTTATCACAATAAGAATGCGATTGGTATGCGGCATATCCTCATTGCTGGGCTCATTGTGTCGATAGGCAATGTAAACTTCTTGTCGCTCTACCTTGATCCCCTCTCCCTGAGGAGGCTTAGGAGGAACATGACCTGCATCGGCATGAATACCATAACGCTCAGGGACTTTCTGGGTGCTAGGTTTTTGAGCTTCGACAACCTGCTCATAACGATCTGAAACTACCGAAACAGGATCTACCTCAAAAACCCTTTCATCTTCAGGCTGTTTAGGCAGCATGAAAGCTAACAACAGGTAGGGGATAGTGATAATGCCTGCCGTGCAAATAAAAAGCACGACACACGTTACGCGTGCGACAATTGAATCCACCTCTAGATACTGTGCAATTCCGTCGCACACTCCAGCAAGTACCTTATCATTGCCTTTGTATATGACCGAAGAAGCCTTGGTGGCGAGATGATCGGTATGTTTAACAGCAGCCATCTCGTTTCCCTTCATATACATAATTCAAAATAAGATACCTACTAAATAACGCTATTCTATGCTGAGGTTATTGTAATAATTCTCAATCTATCGATCGTTTACTTGAGGGTTACTGTCCACGTTCTGTATCGATTGAAAGCTTACAGCTTACTTACATAATTTTCCCACTTACGCCCCATTCTAATCAGAAAATAGGATTTGTTAATAAACCGTTGCTCTGGAAAATAAAGTGCTACAAAACAAATAAAACGATGGATAAAAACTGGCAGATAGATCCTGCGAGTATCCAGAGATGAAAAATTGAATGCATATAGGGTATTTTCTTTAATACGTAAAAAATACATCCGATTGAATAGCACAAACCGCCAGCCAAAAGCAGCCAAAAGGCAGCAGGATCCAACAGAGTATAAAGCTGCGGAATGAAAACAACAACTGCCCATCCTAAACAAAGATAAAGGACCGCAGACACCCAGCGGGGGCGAAACACCCAAAACGCTTCCACCGCTACACCCACAAGCGCAACAGCCCATACAAACACGCATAGCCCCACACCCACGCTGTCTACCAGGGTGATCAAACAATAAGGAGTATAGGTCGCCGCTATAAACAGGTAGATAAAACTATGATCAAGCACTTTGAAAACACGTTTTGCACGGTCAGCACTGAGCGCGTGATATAACGTGGACATCACATATTCAAGCAGCATAAAAATGCTGTAGAGCAAGGCTGCCAACAAATGAAGCGGCTCATTTGAATTAAGCGCTTGCACCACACAAAGAGGAATAGCAGCGATAGCAAGAAGTACGCCAATCCCGTGCGTGATCGAATTGGCAACTTCCTCACCAAGAGAATATTCGTGTATTGATTTCATCGCGCGCCCAACCGCACGGGTATCAAGAAATTGACTTGGGGTCCAATCGTGGTTCATAGAGTGTGCTACCTCCCTCGCGGATGCACCCAATCAAACCACTCGTCAGCATCAGCTTTTGACACGTCAATAAGCTTATGGCGTGTGCTGCCAACTCCTGCTGCAGTATCGACCAAAACAGTTGCTACACGAGCATAGCGCTGCAAAGGATTGGTTCGAATAGATGCTGCTTGTATTTTAGTACGAGGTACCGTAACCGTATCTAGAGAGAAGCCACCATTTACTAGAGTGAAACCAAAATGATCCCAACCAAACGCCGCCTTGCGATACCACAAAACAGCATTTATCGCTTCCAGCACAGCAATTACTATCACAAGGGCCACTACAGCGCCCGAAAATAAAATCATGCACTGCATCAAGGTCATTCCATTAAAGAACTCGAGGGACAGTTCTGTAGGAACCGCCAATACAAAAATGAGCCAAGTACAAGCAAGTAAGATCAAAAGCCAAAAACCAAGTCCTTGCCATATCACTTGTCTAATCAATGCTCGACGTAACGCACATTTATCTACCGCTTTTGTTGCCTGGGGTAACGTTTGATACTCCGGAGTTAACCCCGAAATTACCTCAGGAACACGCGAAAGAGGCAAGAATGGATGAACTACAAGCTTATTCGAAGCGGAAACATCCATTGAATTCGAACCGTTTTCTTCTTCTGTTGCTCCCACTCGACCATAAGCTACCGAGCAACATTTCAGCAGTCGCTGGAAGAACGTTTGATGAATATGGATAGATTGAATCTTTTCCACATCCATTCCGCTAAACACATGAGTGATAAGTCCTCTTTCGACTTCAATACGCTCTCCTCGCCTGCGCGAACGAAAACCCGCATAGGACAGGCACGAAGAAGCCACACTCAACAACCAAAGCAGCAAAAGAATCCCTAACACAAAAAGCAAAAACATAATGCCTAGAGGATTGCCTACCATATGCCAAGCAGTTGAATACACCGTATCGCTGCTGGAAATAATACGGGCGTCAACCAGCCCACCAAGAAAAGTCGTGAACGCAGAAACCACACCGATCAAAACGAAAACAAACGAGGTCTTGCTGGAAAGCGCCGACAAAATCAACTCTTTATTTGTGAGTCCAAATTCACAAGTAACCTTACCCGTATCAATTTCTGCATTGGCAAAAATACCCCGCATATCATCCATTACCTGTGCGGGCATATCGAGAATGTTATCCTGAGACCCCTGATTGTATGACCCCTGAGCGGGGGGAATAGATTGTCCTTGAACCATCTGTTCAGGGGACACCACCCCTGCGCTGAATTCTGGTTGTTCAGCTGAATGAGCATATCCTGGAATATTTTGAACATTCTGAACTGGTTGATCGCTTGTGTGCTGCGACGCCTCTAATTCCCAAGGAGGAATGGGCGCGTTTGCATTTGCAACACTGCCGGCATATCCCGTTAACGGCATATTCGTCGTTGGAATCTGCGTTTCTTGCGCAGCAAATGCCCTCATACGTTCGTCTGTCTCTTGAGGACTCAAGCCTTGCGCTATCAAAGATTTCCGCATGAACAGCTCACGACGAATCCGTTCCGCTGCTGACTTTTCTACATAAGGAACAACCAACGCTTTATTATCTGCGCCACCCGCGGTATCGATCGTAACGGTACAGACTCCCACAATACGTTGTAAGAGTGACATTTTTTCATTGACAGACTGAACACGTTGGTAAGGTATGTGAGTGCGTTTTTTGCTTAAAATACCTGAATAGAAGCTGAATTCTGCGCTACCAAATTCATACCATTTATATCGATAAGCAAGAGCTGCAGCACCCACAGCAATCGCACCAATAATCACCGTAAAAAGCAAACAAAAGGCCACTACAAACAAGAAGGCTAAGCCCTCAAGTCCCACCAATGCTGCAACATAGTCTGCGAGCTCAAACAGAGCTGAAAGGGAAGAAAATAAAACAGCAGCAAAAATATAAGGCAGCGCACGAAGAGCACTCAGCCAAATATAACTATGGTGAAGACTGTAACGAGTCGGCTGAGAAGAGGTGAATTGATCGCTCATTTATACATCCTCTCGCGCGATGCGCGCCAATTCCGCTGCACTGTCTCTTACTTGATCTGCTTCTTCTGCTCTAAGTCCAGGAATCTCAAAGGAAGCGCCTGCCGTTGAAACCATAACTGAAGCTAAACCAAACGCCCGCAAAACAGGGCCCTGTCGAGTGTCGGTATTCTGTACACGAATAAAGGGAATTACGACATGCTTGCGCCAGATAATGCCATTTTCTATTTCTAGAAAATCAGGGAAAAGCTGATAGCGCCAACGGGAGTATCTAAAAGTAGTAAGAGCGAAAAGATCAAGCGTTAAAAGCACGACATACAAAACGATACTTACTAAACAATACGGGCCTGACCAAAAATGAGTAGTCTCATCAGCGAACCAGGCGATTACCCCCACTAAGCCAACGCAGACAAAAATGATAGTCAGTACAATAACGTCACTTATCCGCCAAACAGTCTTAATGCGCGGATCGAGCTTACACTCAGGTCTTCCCCTCATAAAAAAGTCCTTACTCTTTTATCTCGCACGTTTACCTTACTTTTTGCGAGATAGATAGCCGTATTTGTCATTTTAAAGTACTAAGACAAATACGATAATTCAACACGACATAAATACCTGTTGTATTTGTATTCATACTATCAGATACCCCCCCCCGCAAGTATCTGAAGGAATCAAAGGGAAGAAACGATGAAATATTCAACTTTTAATCCGTTATGTATGGATTTACAAGCGTGTTCTACAGATAGCGGAAATATGCAGCACAGGAACCCTCCGAGGAAACCATACAAGGTCCAACGGGATTTTCTGGCGTACAAACTCGGCGGAATAAGGGACATTCGTTAGGAGCCATCGCGCCACGAAGCACATCTCCGCAACGACAGCCTTTTGGTTCTTGAGTGAGCTCTACCTCTGGCTGGAAGCGTTTAAACGCATCAAAATCCTTATACTTTTCCCTGATAGCATACCCGGATTGAGGGATGAGACCTAAACCACGCCAAGTGGTATCTACTGTTTCGAACACTTCATCAATTGCAGCTAAGGCGATTGGATTGCCCTGAGCTTCCACACCGCGCTTATAAGCAATTTCAATTTCGGCGCGGCCTTCATGCAGCTGGCGCATAATCATGGCGATACCCTGCAGCACGTCAACAGGTTCAAATCCTGTAATAACTCCTGGTACCCCATATTTTTGAGCCAGGAATTCATAGGGTTTCATGCCGATAATGGTGCTAACGTGACCAGGCAAAATAAGGGCATCAATCTTTAATGAAGGATCTGAAACGATAGCTTCCAAAGCGTTAGGCATATTTTTGTGTGCTACAAAGACACTGAAGTTTTTTAACCCTAGAGCTTGTGCGCGCTTGATGGCCATCGCAACTAAAGGCGTGGTTGTCTCAAAGCCAACCCCGACAAACACTACTTCGCTCTCAGGGTTTTCCTGCGCAATTTTAAGTGCATCAAGAGGAGAATACACAATATTGATATCTCGCCCTGCAGCTTGTTCCTTCAACAGACTTGAAGTGGAACCCGGAACGCGCGTCATATCGCCAAACGTCGTTATTTTTACCCCAGGAATGCGTGCAAGAGCAATTACGGTATCAATATCCTTATTAGAGGTAACACAAACAGGGCAACCAGGACCAGAAGCGAGCCGCGTACCCTCCGGCATCATAGAACGCAAACCATTACGTGCTATAGCAACGGTGTGGGTACCACACACCTCCATAAGGGTAGCCTGCTCGGGTGCCCACTTCTGAATAGAATGAATAAGACCCTTTGCAAGTTCAGGGTCTTTAAAAACTGATAAGTCCATAATTGCCACCTCTTGCGTTATAAGCTGCCGTAATTTACTAAGCTACCGTAATTTACGATGCCGCCTCAAGATCGGCTAATTCAGGAAATTCTTTTATGAGATCCAACGTTTCTTGGGCTGCTTCTTCGCTTACCACCTCAATAGCAAACCCAGCGTGAATAAGCACATAACTTCCCACTTCTGCACTTGGCGTTAAATCAAGTGCAACTTCGCGGGTAACTCCTAAAATATCGACAGTCGCAAGGTTATTTTCGTTAATAGATTTAACCTGCGCAGGAATAGCTAAGCACATTTTGCATCACTCCTTGTTCTGTGCCTGCCATCCTAGCACAGCTTGTCCATAAGAAATGGATGCATCGTTCGGCGGTAGGTCTTTATTCATTGCCACCGTAAAACCGCGCTCCTGCAACTGAATAAGTGCCTGCTCGGTCAGGTAGCGATTCATAAATACTCCGCCACCTAGTGCGACAATCGAAATACCATAAACCGCACGAACCAATTCAGCCATTTCGACCAGCACGCGAACAAAAGCATCGTGAAAACATTGAGCAATGAAGCCCGTTGGAAGCCCTGCCTGTATATCATCAAGAAGCGCTTTAAACAATCCTGCCGCGTCCAACAAAAGAACAGACGTGTCTTCTGCACTACTTTGTTTTGTGGCAACATTTTTTACCAATTCAATGCGATATGCTTCGGCGTGCTGTTCAAGCTCCTGAGAATCGAAGTTGCGCTGTTTTGCAAAGGATTCCGCGCAAGAATTCTTGTCCGCATAAGATTCGTTTTTCTGGCCCGCTGCCAACTCGTTTGCTTGTGTTTCATTCGTCTTTGCTGTTAACTCAGCGGCATCCAACGAAGGAGCAGATTGCGCTTCGCGGAAAAGATAGGGATAGAGACTCGCCTCTAGGAGAATTGCTGCTTCCCCTTCGTAGCGCGGATGGGTACATATACCCAGTAATGCCGAAGCCGCATCAAACAAGCGGCCTACCGAAGAAGTTTGCGGAGAATTAATACCCTGTTCGATCATACGCTCGAGAATATCCACCTCAGAAAGCGAAGACTTAATGAAGGCTTGAGCTACAGGATGATCAAGAAGGTCAAAAGCCCATAAAGCACCATAGGCAATGCGCGCAGGATTTTTTATTGCTGCAGCACCACCAGGAAGAGGTATATAAGCGAAGTTGGCAAAGCGCTCAAACGCACTGAGATTCGAAAGGAGGACCTCGCCACCCCAAATCTTTCCATCTAAGCCATACCCTGTTCCATCGAATGCAAAACCGCAAACTGGTCCCTCCAGCTCATTTTCACCCATAACGGAAAGAATATGAGCATGATGATGTTGAACCTGGGTAACTGGTAACTTTTGCTGATGGGCCCATTTCGAAGTGAGATATTCAGGATGGTAGTCACATACCACTCGCTGCGGCTTTAGACGAAAGAGCTGCTCGTAACGACTACGTGTTTCCTGCCAAGCGTCCATAACGGGTACGCTTTCCATATCTCCAATATGCTGAGAGACAAAAGCTTGATTGGCACGAACATACGTGAAGGTGTTTTTCTGTTCAGGACCGACCGCAAGAAGTTCTTCGGGCATCAATTCGCTAGATGCTGTTTCCTCTGAGCCCTTATTCGCCTGAATCATATCGTGTTCCTGTTGTTGGTCGGCAATAGAGGCGTCGTTTAAAGTATCTGAATGAGAAACTTCCGTAGAAGCAGGAGCAGGAATTCCAAGTGGCAAGGGGGCAAAACCACGCGCACGACGTATAAACTGAACAATCTCTCCTGCTTGACCAGCATTTAATACGCGCAAAACCGAATCGTCATAACGCCCCTCAATAGCGCGGTCGTTCACCAGGAAAGCATCTGCCACCGTTCCAAGTTGAGAGAAAGCATGCTCTTCGTCAGTTACGATAGGTTCGTCGTGAATATTTCCTGAAGTCATAACCAGCATCCCTTTAAATTCATGTAGAAGTAGATGCTGAACTGGCGTAGAAGGAAGCATTATCCCTAATTCAGGAAGCGCATCGGCCAAGCCACAGGCAAACGATACCTCGGGACGTTTTTGCAATAAAACAATAGGACGACTTGGTTGGGTGAGCTGGTATTCTTCCGCTTCACTTACAAAGCAATATTGTTTTGCTTCTTCGACAGAAGAAACCATAACTGCAAAAGCTTTGCCTTCTCGACGCTTTCTTTGACGTAAGGTTGCGATAGCTGAAGGATTCTGCGCATCGCACGCCAAGTGATAGCCGCCGAGCCCTTTTACTGCGACAATTTTTCCTTCGCGCAAAAGTTGTGCGGCTTCTGAGATAAAAGAGTCGCTGGTTTGACGATCGTGCGCCCAGGACAAATCATCTTGACTGAGGGGAGTTTTTAAATCAGATAAGGCCCACCCCAAATGAGGACCGCATACAAAACAAGCATCGGGCTGAGCATGGAAGCGTCTATCGGCAGGATCGTGATATTCTTGTTCGCAGTCCCTACACATAGTAAAAGGCGCCATAGAAGTTTGAGAACGATCATAGGGGAGGCCTCTCATGATCGTGAAGCGCGGACCACAATTAGTGCAGTTGATAAAAGGATAGTGGTAGCGACGATTAGTAGGATCAAATAATTCTTCTACACACGCATCGCAGGTTGCAAGATCGGGAGACACAAGAGTAGTAGTGCGTGACTCCTCATCTTCTGAAAAATGAATTTCGAAGTGGTCATACCCTTCAAGGGGAACTTCTTTAATGGTGATTTTCTTAACCTGAGCTGCAGCTGGAGCTTGCTCAGAAAGCGCCAAGATAAAGGCGTCGATATTGTCGCTTTCTCCTTCAGCATGAACAATAACGCCCTCAACCGTATTGAGTACCCATCCCGTCACTTGATGAGAACATGCCTCACGATAGACAAAGGGGCGGAAACCCACCCCTTGTACAACGCCCGTTATCGTGAGTTTTACCGCCTCACAACTCATGCATACACCACTTTCTTGAATGCTTTAGCCAACGCACGAATAGAGACGGCAGAATTGTCAGGAAGATGAACGTGAACACAGCGACGTCCACGCGAAGACAAAATAGTAAAATCACCAAGCGCTTGAGCTTTTGCCAATTCACCTAAGCTGCGCGCACGAGGATCATCGATTTCAATGTCTTTTGGTTCGTCGGCAGAAAGAATCAAGAACACTCCCTTGTTTGGACCGCCCTTATGCAATTGTCCCGTAGAATGAAGATAGCGAGGACCAATTTCCAAACAGGAAGCAACATCATAATGAGAGGCAACCGTATGACGAATTTCCTCAATTGCCTCACGACGTCCTTCGCCTGCAAAAGGAAGAAATGCGTTAAAGGAGAAGTAGTCGCCCGGTTCAATGCTGCCAAACAGAGCACGAAGTACCGCATCGAGACTTGGTTCAGTTACCTTATCTCGAAGAGATTCGGCAACATGAACTTCCACTTTTCCAATAGGCACCTCAGCCAATCCATTCTGTACAAAATCAGGCTCGCAGGCACCTTCTGCCAAAATATGAAGAACTTCCGCCTTAGCAGCCGCAACGTCTGGCTGGTCAAACGGACATACCTTCATGAGATAACCAACCATTGCGATTGCGTATTCCCACATTACAAAATGCGCAGCGAGATCTTCTACGTTGAGAACCTTAAAGTGCATTTGAGGAATTGCGGGATCAAGAAACTCGAGAGCATGATTGAAGTTCTGGCGATCGTCCCATAGATCGGTTTTCGTATTATAGGTAATAACCGTACGGTCTTTTGGGTCCTCGCGCAAAACAAGAGAATCAACTTCAATATTCGGCAAAATGCCATAGCCGTTTTTACCCAAGCTTTCAGCTACAAGCTGCTCAATCCACAAACCTAAAACACGACCACGCTTAGGAGTGAACAACGAAAACTTGTCGCGTCCGCGTTCGTAGGTATCAAACAAGAACGCAGCCAAGTTAGAAGCAGGATTATCAAGGTCATCAGAAGCGCACAATGCTTCCGCTTCGCAAGCACTTTCAATTAAAGAGGCGATATTCATACCCACTAATGCAGCAGGAACCAAACCAAATACTGAAAGCGCGGAATAACGACCGCCAACGGTAGGCTCTCCCAAGAAGAGCTTTGCCCAACCCTCTTCACGTGCACGCTTTTCCAATTCGGAACCAGGGTCGGTAATAGCTACAAGATGGTTGGGGATTTCTTCCTCAGGAAGGCTTTCTGCCAACACTTCGCGAACTGCCTTCATGACCAAAGAAGGTTCAATAGTTCCGCCTGATTTTGACGATTGAATGATAAGCGTATGCTCAGGATCACACTGAGACATAATGGTTCGAACTCGAACAGGAGAAACCGAATCGAGCGTTTTAAAAGCCACAGAAGAAGAATCGGGTTTGTTGTATTTAGTAAGAGTCATAGGTGCCTGAGTTGACCCACCTTGACCAATAAGAACAACCGCTTTTAGCCCTTTGGCTCTCATTTCGTCAGCAAAAGACTGGATTTCCTCTATTGAACAGGGAGGCTCTGAAGCAAGCGTTGCCCATCCCATATACTCCTGCGCACATTGCTGTGCTTCTTCTGAAAAACTATAAAGGGTTGCATCCTTGCTGTGAATGCGACTTGCTACTTTACTATCAACAAGTGCCTGGAGCGAAGGAGGATATATACCCTGAATGGAAAAATCGATCATCGGTCCTTCTTTCATATTTTTAGATATTTTATCAAAGGCCCTTAAATACCCCGAGAAATGTAAGAATAATCCCCTTATTTTTTGCCACAAAAAGCTGATTATGTGAAAAAACCCCGCAGGTGCGGGGTTTCACAATCTAAATGGTGGTCGGGGCGGGACTTGAACCCGCGACACGCGGATTTTCAGTCCGCTGCTCTACCAGCTGAGCTACCCAACCAGTTACGCCTTATGTATGACGCGAAAAAGAATTTTACTGATTCGTGTCTTTCTCGTCAAGGGGCAATTCGTATTTTCTTTAATACTACCTTTAAAGCTTGCTGGGAGAATAATTACGCATCCCAAGCGCTGCGACCAAGGAGGGCACGCTTTCCGATGTCGCTTCTAAATTGCATATTTTCAAACTTAATAAGATTGCAAGCCTCGTAAGCACGATTACGAGCCTCTTCAAAGGTATCGCCCAGAGCAACCACGTTAAGCACGCGACCCCCAGCGGTAATTAATTCACCATCATTATTCAAGGCAGTGCCCGCATGGAAGACAATTACATCATCTAGTTGTTCTGCCTCCCTTACACCAAGAATAACTTTTCCTTTTTTGTAAGATCCAGGGTAGCCGCCACTTGCAAGAACAACGCTTACTGCCCATTTATTCGACCAAGACAACTCAATATCTTCTGGTCTGCCTTCCGCTACCGCAAGCATGATATCTACCAAATCGCCCTGAAGACGAGGAAGTACTACCTGGGTTTCTGGGTCGCCAAAACGTGCATTGAACTCAAGTACTTTAGGACCTTCTTGCGTGAGCATAAATCCGCCGTATAGACATCCACGATAATCCTGTTCGAAAGGATCCTTCGCTGTTGCCGCTGCAGCTGTTTCCATAACAGAAACCATTGCCGCCATTTCTTCGTCGGTCACAATAGGTACAGGAGAATAAACCCCCATGCCACCAGTATTAGGACCAAGATCTCCATCATAGGCACGTTTATGATCTTGAGCAGGTGCCATACAGAAGGCTTTTCCCTTAGAAACGAAGGCCAACAAAGAACATTCGGGACCCTTGAGCATCTCTTCTATTACTACGCGATTTCCAGCTTCTCCAAAAGCTCCCTGGAAGCATTCTTTTACCGCATCAAGAGCAACTTCAAGTGTTTCTGCCACAATAACACCCTTGCCAGCAGCAAGACCGTCTGCTTTTACCACCAAAGGGGCACCAAGCTCTTCGCAATAAGCACGTGCTTGTGCTTCATCGGTAAAACTCGCATAGCGTGCCGTAGGAATACCATTGGCATCCATAAATTCTTTAGAGTACGTCTTGGATCCTTCAAGTTGGGCTCCCTGCGCATCGGGGCCAAAAATAGGAATTCCTGCCGCTCGAACAACATCAGCAACACCAGCAACGAGAGGTGCTTCAGGGCCAACTACTACCAATCCAATTTCATGATCTTTCGCAAAAGAAAGTACAGCATCGCCCTCTTCAACGGCGAGATTTTTTACATTCTGAGCAATAGATGCTGTTCCGCCATTACCAGGGGCAACATAGAGCTGATCACAGCGAGGAGACTGAGACAATGCCCACGCGATGGCATGCTCGCGGCCACCGCCGCCAAGAACAAGAATGTTCACTGTTTCACCTTTCGTTCAATAAGGAGACTAGCCCCTCGAACAACTTAGTTTTTAAAATTGCGATTCTAAATTCGCAATTTCCTTCCCTATATTAAAGCACCTCCGCAGAAACCCACGAAGGTGCTTTCTTAATTTAGTATTCTTTCATGCAACGCATAGCTTTAGCGGCTTTCCCAACCATTAAAGATTGTCTGATTTCGATCAGGACCAACCGCAATGATGGAAGCATGAACTCCAGTAACCTCTTCAAGATACTGAACATAACGCTGAGCGTTAGCAGGTAAATCTTCGAATTTCTTACAATCGGAAATATCGACACCTTCCCAACCAGGAAGTTCTTCATAAATAGGAGTTACATTTTTAGGATAAATCACTGAATGCTGCATGGGGAAATAATCATAACGAACACCGTCAGCTTCATATCCAACACATACCTTGATGGTAGGCACACAAGAAAGAACGTCGAGCTTGGTTAATGCCATGTCAGTCATTGAATTAACTTCTACTGCATAGCGAGCTTGCACTGCATCGAACCAACCACAACGGCGCTTGCGACCGGTGGTTACTCCGTACTCGCCTCCTACTTTGCAGAGGAGTTCTCCTGTTTCGTCATGAAGTTCGGTCGGAAAAGGACCAGAACCAACACGGGTTATATATGCTTTTGCAATGCCAAGCACTTTATCAATAGCTTTAGGTCCAACACCAGAGCCCGTAGGCGCGCCACCCGCACAGCAAGAAGACGAGGTAACGAATGGATAGGTGCCATGGTCAATATCAAGCATGGTGCCTTGAGCACCTTCAAACAGAATGTTTTTATCTTCACGAAGAGCAGCGTTGAGCATTTGGGTGGTTTCCGCCATATGCTTGCGCATGACTTCAGCGTAAGGTAAATACATCTCGCAAATCTGATCAACCGTATAAGGTTTCAGATCGTAGATTTTCGTTAGAATCTGATTTTTAATTGCGAGTGCTGCTTCTAGTTTTTCGCGGAAAATCTTTTCATCCAGTAAATCCTGAACGCGAATACCACTGCGAGCAAACTTATCTTCATAAGCAGGACCGATGCCGCGATTCGTTGTGCCAATTTTATGCTTTCCTAAATGACGCTCTGAAGCGCCGTCTAAATCAATGTGATACGGCATGATGATATGCGCATCACAAGAAATGCGAAGGCGATCACAGGGGAAGCCTGAGTCTTCCAGCATCTTCATTTCTTCAACAAGAACTTTAGGATCGATAACGCAGCCATTTCCAATGACAGGGGTGATGTGGTCATACATTACTCCTGAAGGAATGAGGTGCAACGCGAGCTTGGTGTCACCATGAATTACGGTATGCCCGGCGTTATTTCCTCCCTGATATCGAACAACATAATCGTAATCACTTGAGATAAGATCAGTGATTTTGCCTTTTCCCTCGTCGCCCCACTGAGCACCAAGGAGAACCGTGCTTGGCATGAAAGGTCCTTTCGATGTTTTAATACCTACTTGCAAAGCTTATTGCTACCTTTGCACAAGGATAAATTTTACGCGATAAATCAAGCTAAAACCTACCCCAACAAAGGAATAATACTACAGTTCAATCAATTTAGAGTTTGAATCAGCATTACACACCAAGGTTGCAATATCTTGGTGACAGGTAAATAAAATAACTTGTCGTTTTTTCGCAAGCTCCAGAAGTGCTCGCACTGCTTGAATGCGGCGAGCATCGTCGAAATTTACCAAAATATCATCACACATCAAAGGGAGTCCACGCCCAACATTCTCCGCCGTTATTAAAAGAGCAATGCGTAAGCTTAGATAAAGCTGTTGTCTTGTTCCGAGCGATAAGAGCTGAGGCGATCGGGTAGTCTTAATTGCATCGACCACTTCGATATCCCCCTGAGCATTCATACGTACCGTTTGCCACATACCGTCAGTCATCTGTGAAAATAAACGAGACGCCAGACGGTATACCTCAGGTTGGCTCTTTCGTTCCCACTGAGCTATTGCTTCTTCAAGCGTGTGTTTTGCAAGAAGAAGAACCGCCAACTCGCGATAAGAATCTTTAAGACGGGTTTCTATTGAAGCGCTTTGAAATTTAACCTCATCGAAAGAATTATTTTTTCTTGCAGCATTAAGGCGTTCGGTTATTTCTCCAATTTGCCGCTCGGTTTCTCCGATAATTTGCGCAGTCTTGCTGCGTTCGGTCGATTTTCTCTCTATCAGCTGAGTAACCTCATCTACCTCTGCACAAGCATCAATGCCAAGCTGAAGACAAAAGTCCTCTCGTTCTTGACGGGCTTGAGCTATTTCACGTCGGAGTGATGTATGATGAAGTGCCTGGGCTTGCTTTGATTGTTCAGCCAAATCGCAGGCAGCACGATATTCCCGCGCTTGATCCAATAACCTACGAGCACGACGCGTAGAACCAAGCGCTGCAGATAAACCGTGTTCTTCTAAAAAAGAAGCTATCGTTGCTGCATACTCTTGGGCTTGACGCTGACAAACCTCAAGCGTTTTCAAATCCTGCTGCATTACCCATTCTTTTTTAGAACGTTCATCTTCCCATTCTTCTTCTGTTCTTGTCGGACGGGTACTTATCACTATTCCCACCACAGCAAGAAGAAGCGCCGCAAGTACTAATACTATCCCGACAATAAAATAGGTTGCGCCCACAGCTTTTCGCGCAAGATCAATACTGTATAACCCAATCAGCGCCATAATAAGAGGAACCACAATTGCAAAGGCAAGTTGTACCCAACGCTGTTTTCGGGCGCGTGCATAATTTTGCTGCAACCTGCCATCCTCTATATGGAATTCAAAATCTGCTTGAGAAGCATTCAGTGCCTCATGAGCCTTATCTACGCTATGTTCCAACTTTGCGCGACGTTCATCAAACTCATCTAAAGCATCACGAAGACGATATTCTTCTGCCTGGCTTAAATTGATTAAGCCGATAATATCCTCATCAGGAACAGGATCTTGCCCACTCTCTGCTAAAGGAGTGTTTTGAATAGACTCTTCGAGATCCTTTTCTAAAGAAGTGATTCTTCTATCGATCGAAGAAATATGTGCCGCCGCTTGGTTGAGTTCTTCTATTTCTTTATTTAATCGCTCTTGGGTATCACGCATCATTTCTCTGCGAGGACGCAATGAAGCTAAAAGCAGCTCTTCTTCCCGAAAGGCATCTGCTTCCTTTTTTTGTTCGTTAACCACTTGCCGAATTTGAGCCTGCTCAGACTTGAGAGCGCCAATCGCCCCGGGAACTTGCGAAGAACGAGAAGTAAGCGCTTTAATCCTTTTTATTATTTCTTCTAAAGCATGGGCTGGCGAAGAAGAGGTGCCTGATCCCGCTGTTAATAGGCGGGCGGTAATATCACTATGCCTATCAAGTCTCAACAATTCATCACTGGTAAGAGAGAACATAGTCTCGTACGTCTCTTTATCGATGTTAGTGAGAAGAGGTGCAGGAGGATTTAACTCATCAGAATTTTTGACTCTTTTAAGCTCAATTACCTCTTCAGATAAGGTGTTTTTGAAGAACAAGCTTCCTGATCGTTCGCTATTTTCCGGACGATAGGGATTAGCATCGCCACGCGCTATAGGCCAGCCAAATAAAACCCCTTTAACCAATTCATTAAGGGTAGTTTTACCGGCTTCATTAGGACCAAACACCACATTCATACCAGATCCAAACGGGCCCACAATAAGATTGGCAAACTTCCCGAAGCTGGTCATTTTTATATGCTCAAGAAAAAACTTTGAGGAAACGCTTGATTCCGCTTGATGTTTTTTACTCCGTGATGGTTTTGTTTTTTCCCATGCTTTTTTTGCCATCACTTATCATCCTGCCCCAACAGATCAAGAACCAACGTTTCTGCCTCGTCGCAAAGCTCTTCATACTTTCCTTCCAAAGAGCTCGGCAAAGAAATATCTCGTTGATAGAATGATTTTTCCAAATCAAGCAGAACTTCTTCTTTTTGATTTCGGCAATCATCCATTGCTTCAAGATAAACCGCTGGAAATAATCCTTCTTTTCGAAGCGTTTTATAAGAAAGACAAGGCAATGTTTTATTCACAAGGGAATCAACATAAAAAAACGGATAGCCATCATTTAAAACAGCCTGAATATCTTTTAATACTTCAGGAGACAACTCAGTATGAAGAGAAGAGTGCCCGACAAGCGTAATGCGAAATATCATTCTCTGTACACGGGTTTGTGCATTGTAAGCAAATTCGGTACTGATAATTTTCTCTTCTATATCAGCAATAGTAGCGCAATCAGAAATATCTAAAACGATATGTTGCCATGCGATTTTCGCCGTTGGAATAAACTCAACTTTACGTGATATTTCAGAAGCTCCTTCAGCACAGAGCGTTACTTTAAAAACGCCATGCTCTCCTTCTTCTTTCATATCTCTTCCTTGAGGACATCCCGCATACACAATACGAGGATCCTCTTTTGAAGGGAGAATCCGAGGTTGATGCACATGACCACAAGCCCAATAATCAACATCACGCTTTAGAAGTTTTTTAGGGTTTGCTGGGGAACGGGTAAGGTCAATATCGAGACCAGTATGGATAACTCCAATCATAAAAGGCGCGTAAATCCCCAGGTCATTGATGGCTGTTTCACGTGAAATACCTTCTGAAATGTCTTCATCAGCGGGCCATGACTGTGTGTAATATCCCCTGCCTCCAATAAGAGCAAGTGGTTTGTTGTCACGTTTATAACAAATAAATTCTGGCTTAGTTGCCCCTAAGAGATGAGCATTAGGTGGCAATGAAGCAAAAGAGTTATCCCAAGAAAGGTAAGGATCGTGATTTCCTGTAACATAATAAACGGGAATACCCGCTTCATCAAGCTGCTTTAATCCTTTAACAAACAAAGAAAAATCTGCATAGGAAGGATGCGAATTATCGAACACATCACCTGCAATTACCACGAAATCAACCTTTTCAGCAAGAGCAGTCGAAATCACCTTACGAAAAGCTTCTGGTATTGCCTGCAAAAGAACTTCGGACCACTCTGGCGCAATGGTACGAAGCCCCTTAAATGGCGCTCCTAAATGAAGATCAGCTGCATGTATAAAAGTGACGGCATCCATACACAGAGTGTAACGCGAAAGAATACCAAACTTGTTCAGAAATAATGCTTAGTAACCTGAATCATCAAAATGATTGGTGAATTTAGTAAATTCAGGAATAAAAGTCAAAGGAATATCTCGCGTAGGTCCATTACGGTGCTTCGCAACAATCAGTTCTGCCATACCCCAATCAGGACGCTTATCCGATTCTGCTTCCGCCTCCGAAGTACTTCTGTCAAGAAACATTACGATGTCCGCGTCCTGTTCGATAGAACCTGACTCACGCAAGTCAGAAAGCATAGGACGCTTATCGGTACGTGTTTCAACACCACGAGAAAGCTGAGAGAGCGCTAAAATTGGTACGTTTAATTCCTTTGCAAGAACTTTTAGACCTCGAGATATTTCTGCGACTTCAACCGCACGATTATTTGGGTGCGGAATTACCGGTTGCATCAACTGCAAATAGTCAACAATAATAAGTCCCTGTTTTTTGTTACGCATCATGCGGCGAGCTTTAGTACGTAATTCAACGATAGATAACGAAGGTGAGTCATCGACATAAAGGTCAAACTGCGAAAGCTCCGCCGAAACACGCACCAATTCACTCCAGTCACTATCTTGGAGCATACCTCCACGTAAACGAGAAAGGCTCATACCTGCTTCAGCCGCTAACACACGTTGTGTGATTTGTACTGAAGACATTTCCAAACTAAACAATGCTACGGTTGAACCTAATTTAGCAGCGTTGGTTGCTAAATTCATAGCAAATGAGGTTTTACCTACTGCAGGACGCGCTGCCAAAATAATAAGATCTCCACCGCGTAAACCACAAAACAGTTTATCGACATCGGTAAAGCCTGTAGGAACCCCTTGCATAGTGCCTGCACGATTTGCCATTTCAGCAATTTCGTCATTGGCTTCAATAACCAAAGTCTGAATATCTTTAAAAGTTGAACTTACCGTTTGTTCTGTAACGTTAAATAGCGCCGCTTCCGCTTGTGATACCAACTCTTTTGGATCTGCAGGGGAATCGTATGCGAGTGAAGTAATTTGCGCTGACGCACGAAGAAGTTCACGACGCATGGCATCACGCGCTACAATTTCTGCATGATGCTGCCAGCTCGTAAAGGCAAAAGTATTATCCGCCAATTCCAATAAATATGACTGACCACCAATAGCTTCAAGCTGACCTGTAGCTTTTAAATTGTCAGAAACAGAAATAACATCAATTGGAATAGAACGAGAATTCATCTCTCGCATAGTTTCGAAAATAATACGATGCGCAGGACGGAAAAAACTTTCCGGTTTCAACTTCAAAGATACCTCTTCAAATACTCCCGTCGAAAGCAAACAGGCGGCAAGTACCGTCTGTTCAGCTTCTACGTTTTGAGGAAACGCTTTATTAATATCTGAAGTGGTGTTGTTTTGAGAATCCGGCACGATTTTCCATCCTTACCTAATTGCTTAGATTACGCAATTATACAAAAAAGGTCGCTTAGTAAGACTAAACGACCTTTTAAAGCTATACGTTAAACGCACGTACAAGCACGTGTTACTCAGCAGCTTCTTCCGTTGCTTCTTCCGTTGCTTCTTCTGCAGTTTCAGCTTCAGCCTCTGCAGGTGCTTCAGTTGCTTCTGCAGCAGCAAAAGTATCAGCATCGCCAACAAGAATAGTTAAGTTAGCTTTGATGTCGCGATACAGCTGAATTGCTACCTCATGAGTACCAGCAGACTTGATCGCAGTTTTGATTTCAACGCGACGGCGATCGATATCAATGTCTGCCTGTGCTTTAACAGCGTCAGCGATCATCTGTGCTGTTACGGAACCAAAGAGGACACCCTCTTCGCCTACGCGAGCTTCAACCTTTACGGTAAGAGCATCAAGGATTTCCTTGGTCTTATTAGCTTCAGCGATACGGTTCTCTTCGCGCGTAGCAATGTTGTGCTTGCGCTGTTCGAGCTGCTTTAAGTTACCCTTAGTAGCAGCTACAGCCAAATTCTTAGGGAATAAATAGTTATTAGCAAAGCCGTTAGCAACTTCTACTACGTCGCCTTCTCCGCCTTTACCCTTAACTTCTGCCAAAAGGATTACTTTCATTTCATCCTCCTCTTAGCGATTGCGACGATCACCGCGGCCGCTTACTGCAGGCACTGCATAGGGCATAAGAGCCATTTCGCGTGCACGCTTTACGGCGTTAGCAATATCGCGCTGGTGCTGGGTGCAAGCGCCCGTAACACGACGGGGCTTGATCTTCCCACGATCAGTAACATACTTGCGCAGCATCTGAGTGTCTTTGTAATCTACATATTCTGCATGATCCTTGCAGAACTGGCAGTACTTTCGACGAGGCTGCTTTGTGTAGTCAGACATGTAAACCTCTTTCGAATGATTAGAACGGAATGTCGGTATCGTATACAGAGGCATCCACTACAGGAGCTGCCATAGGCGCTGCTGCAGGAGCTGTATTCGCCATAGGAGCATTCATAGTGTTGCGTGGCGCAGCATTATCGTTGCGAGCAGACATAAACTCTATTTCGTCAACAATAACTTCAATCTTGCTACGCTTTTGCCCATCGCGTTCCCACTGGCTCCAGCGAAGTTTTCCTTCGATGGCAACCTTACTTCCTTTTGAAAGGAAGCGAGAAATAGACTGAGCACGAGCACCAAACATAGTGCAATCTATGAAGTTAGGATAATCTTCCCATTCGCCTGTCTGTTGATTCTTACGGCGGTCATTTACTGCAACACCAAAGCCCAAAACAGGCATTCCTCCTGCGGTGGAACGCAAATCGGGATCACGAGTAAGATTGCCAGTGATTGTTACGCGATTGATGCTCATTTTTGAACCTCTCTCATGCTACGAACCTATTCGTTCGCCTTTTGATTTCCAAATTTCTTGTTTAACTAGTCACGGTCGGGACGAGCAACGATCATGTGACGCTCAACAGCATCAGTGATGCGAAGAACACGATCAAGCTCTGCAATGTTAGCAGGCTCTGCATGGAAATCGATAAGGGTGTAATCACCGTCAGTCAGACCATTGATTTCATAAGCGAGCTTGCGCTTACCCCAATTGTCTACGTTATCTACAACACCGTTACCTTCTGCGAGGGCGGTCTCGATACGCTTCATAACTGCGATACGGGTTTCTTCGTCGATCGACGGAGCTACAAAATACAAGAGTTCATAAGCCTTCATCAGTTCACCTCCTCTGGACTTACGGCTTCGGGATTTGAAGGCATGCCCGAAGCAGGAATAGCCGAACCATAGTAACAAACTGCTTATTGCTTCGCAATTATCAACTACCTTAAACTCACGGTTTATTCACATTAACCAAGCAACGGAGACTATAAACAATGAGGAAGCCCTTTATATGTATCCCCTTCCATTAACTACATCCTCTATAGTAGCCAGAGAATCTACTATTTTTCTTAAATAGAAGACTCATCTTTCTCATATAAAAAACGCACACATTACTAATAATGTGTGCGTTATAGTAGTTTTATCGTTTAAAAAAGTCTAAGCTTTTTGAGCTTTTTCCTCTTCTGCTTGAGCGGCTTTTTCCAGTTTTTCCGCAAGGGCTTCGACTTGCTCTTCCGCTACTTGGTTATCAGAATCAGAAGATACATCCATTAGAGGATCAAGGGAGCCTTCCATATCAAGCTCAAGTTTAAGATTTTCCATAAAGTTTGGCGCAGGTCCTATATAAGTAACCTCGCGATTTACTCCGTTTGCATCATAAAGGTAACCAAAGGCGTAAGCCTGCTCCTCACCCGGAAGTCCGCCTTCCGCAATAAGGGCATCACGCATTCCGTCTTCTGTTTCAATATATCCGTCATAGCAGAAAGCATAAGCCGTTGCACCGCGTGCGCCTTCAACCTCACGACGTGCTGCAAGGAAACACTCTTCTACGTCATCACCAGGATGAGTTTCGATAAATAAGTTTTCTTTTACTGCTAACCCAGTAAAAGGTATTACTTCTTCTCCTGCTTCCATTTTCGTTGCGGCTTCATCAAGCACCGCGCGAATAACGGTTTTTAGTACGTCATCAATATCCTCTTCGGGGGCATTTGCCTCGGGATCAACCATACGTTCGGCCATGGAAAATCCTTTCTTTGTTCTTGTTATTGTTTGCAGTTTAACATGAGCTAGACATACTACTCTTTCCACTCCGAGTAGTGGCTACGTTAACTAAGTGATGGATAAAAAATGACCTCGTTATGAACTGAACCTTAGTAGTGGGACTGGAAACTTTCATTAACCGTCTCGCTTTTAGGTTCTCGTTCATTATGAGGTCATGATAACTTCTGGCGGAAGGAGAGGGATTTGAACCCTCGTTACCGGGAGTACCGGTAAAACGGTTTTCGAGACCGCCGCATTCAGCCGCTCTGCCATCCTTCCAAGCTATTCGCTTTTCCCTTCTCAGGGCTACGTTAGTGTAACTCATTTACCGTTTTAGAGAAAGTCCACACTCATACTATTTCATTGTTGAAAGTCTTACGAATATGAAAAAAGCCGTTCTAACGAACGGCTTTGAAATTCCTGGCGGAGAGATGGGGATTCGAACCCCAGGTACGCTTTTGGCGCACACACGATTTCCAATCGTGCTCCTTCAGCCAGACTCGGACATCTCTCCAACTGATTTGCGGTGCTATTTGCACGTGCAAGATTGCATTATAACTAAACTAATACTCTGTCACAAGAGAATAATAGCCATCTTGTGACAATATTCTTAAAGGAACGTCAAATAATTCCGAAACGCAGGCAGTGGTAAGTGCTTCTTCTTTTGGTTTATCGGCAAAAAGCTTGCCATCTTTTATCATCACCACACGTTTTATTTCGGGAATAATGTCTTCTGGATAATGGGTTACCAAAATAATCGCTTTTCCTACTTCCGTTAAATCACGCATGGTTTTGCGTACATAGTACATACCTTCTGGATCAAGACCAGTAGTAGGCTCATCAAGTACTAGCACTTCGGGATCGTGTACTAATGCGCGAGCGATTAATACTCGTCGAGCTTGACCAGAAGATAAAGTCATAACATCACGATCAGCTAAATGTGCAATGCCTAAAAATTCGAGGGTTTTTGCTACTTTTACTTTCCCTTCTTCATTCATAGTGTACTGACGAGGAACTCCTAACGAACCTAATAATCCGCCATATACCACTTCAAAAACAGGCAGGTGCACCGTGATCTGATTCTGCATCGTTGCCGATACAACCCCTAAACATTGCTTTATTTCTTGAAGGGTTACTAACGATTTTCCCTTAAATAGAACAGGAGGATGATCTCGATACAGTGGAAATACTTCTCGTGTAATCAAATTAATAAAAGTAGACTTGCCCGCACCATTAGGGCCAATCAATGCAATACTTTCCCCTTGCTCAAGATTGAAATCATCAATTGACAAAATATCTTTCCCATTTCGGCGGACGATTGCATTGTGTAAAGTGATCAGGGCGATATCTTCATTCGGCATAAGAATCCTCCAAAAAATTAGAGCCTCCTTATCATACAAGGAAGCCCTTTTAATACCTAATAAAATTACGAAGCCTTTTATTTATTGTCCTTCAGTAGACTCAGAAGTAGATTCTCCACTTCCTTCTTGTGTGGTGCCAGTATCACCTTCCGTTGAAGAATCAGTAGTGGTTTCTCCTGAATCAGTGGTTCCTTCTTCAGTTGTTCCTTCGGTTGAAGTATCTGATGAGGAATCGGAGTTTTCATCGGTTGATTCATATTGAGTCATATCTAAGTTATAAGGAACATCTTCAGGCATATCGTTGATTTGGATATCTGCCTGCTCCTTATAGCTAGTAAACCAATCGTTATAAGCAGTAGATTGATTCTGGCTCTTTACGATATTAGAAATGTAATCAACAAATTCACTTGGATAAGCATCGAGAGAAGTAGCTGTACCATCACAGGAAAACTCATCAGTACACATGATAATGTGAATACCATAGTCACTCGTAACTAATCCAGAAACTTGCCCTTCAGATAAGCCATCGAGAGCAGTAGTATACGCTTCAACAAAGGTATTGGTAGCATCCCAACCTACATCTCCACCATTTTCAGCAGAAGCAGTATCAGTGGAGTATTGCTTTGCCGCTTCAGCGAAATCTAAAGTCCCTGCATTAATCTGATCGAGCACCTCTTGCGCGGTAGCTTCATCATCGGAAGAGAACAAAATATGAGAAGAACGTTTTGCACCATCAAACATGGTGTAATACGTATTAAGCATTTCAAGAACTTGCGAATCATCTGCAGTAGCAGAATCGCCTGCTACATTTTCCATAAGCGCTTCGTCGCGCAATCCCTCTTCGATTGCTTGACGGTATGAATCCTCCGTAATTCCTGCAGAGCTTAGGGCATTTTGCCATTCCTCATCACTGGAGTAGTTAGCTTTGGTAGTGTTAATCTGCTCGTCTACTTGAGATTCATCTATCGTGATGCCCTTTTCATCGCAAGCTTGCTTCTTTAGTTCAACTTCAGTGTAATAATCAATAACCTGACTGCGTACTGTTGAAGGATCAAGCGAGTTTTCACTCATCCAATTCGCCCAATCTTGATCACTGGTCAATTCTGAGCTTGTCCGGAAATCTTGTATGTACTTAGTTATAGTATCCTCTTCGATTTCAGAACCATTTACTGTCGCTGCAACGCCTCCGGTGTATCCATAATTCGTGCCTCCGCACCCAACCAAAGCAAAACAACATGCCGCGGAAACACCAATGATGGATACCTTGCGAAGTAAAGCTTTATGCTTCATTACTCTTCCTTTACCTTGTAAAACACCGAAGAACCGCACAGAAATGCGGTTCTTCGTTATTTTGGCACAATGCTAATTTTTTGATTCTTTCCGCACAATTTGCCCATTTATAAAGCCCTCTTTATCACAAGCTCTTCATAATCTCGGCATTTTGCAATGATTTCAAGCATAAAAAATTGCGTACCTATCTACTGATAAGTACGCAATCATTTCATATGCGGAGGATTATTATTTGTTTTTAGCCTCTTTGCGACGATCAGTCGCAGAAAGAAGACGCTTTCTTAGTCGAATTGATTTAGGAGTTATTTCAACTAATTCGTCATCTTCGATATACTCAAGCGCTTCCTCTAAAGTAAAGGTAACAGGAGGGGTAAGCTGAATGGCTTTATCTGCACCTGCTGAACGCTGATTGCCAAGCTGCTTGGCTTTTGCCACGTTTACCACCATGTCGCCTTCTTTAGCAGATTCACCAACAATCATGCCTTCGTAGCAATCTTCACCTGGACCAATAAAGAGTCGACCACGCTGCTGAAGCGTATCTAATGCATAAGCGACTGATTTTTCTGTTGCCATGGCGATCATGCAGCCGTTTTTACGCCCCGTAAATTCACCACGATAAGGTCCATATTCACTGAAATGATGGAACATGGTAGCTTCACCATGCGACACATTGAGAAGTTTCGTACGAAGACCCATTGTTCCTCGTGAAGGAATCTTGAAAACCAGATGTGTTTGCTCGCCACGTTGGAACATATCGGTCATTTCGCCACCTGCAGTTCCAAAAACTTCAATACATTTACCCGCATATTCGCTTGGGGTATCAACCGTAGCCTCTTCAATAGGCTCCATCTTATTACCGTTAGCATCGGTTTTAATGATTACACGTGGGCGTCCTACCTGGAATTCGTAGCCTTCACGTCGCATGGTTTCCATCAGTACTGAAAGATGCAAAACACCACGACCAGCTACTTCAATACCTGATTTATCTTCCAATTCGGTAATACGCATAGAAATGTTAGATTCCGCTTCACGGAATAAGCGTTCTTTTAATTGGCGTGCCTGTACGATTTCACCTTCACGTCCTACTAACGGTGAAGTTGATGCTTCAAACACAACTGCCATGGTTGGCTCTTCGACCTCAATAGGATCAAGAATTACGGGCGTTTCACGATTGGTTACCATATCGCCAATATCAGCATCTTCAATACCAACTACCGCGATAATATCTCCCGCACAGGCTTGCGGTACTTCCTTTTTTCCTAACTCTTCAAAAGTAAATACCTGTTTAATGAGAGTGTTATAGCGAGTACCGTCGTTTTTAATAACAAGTACAGGCTCATTTTTGTGCATCGTTCCTGAATGCAGACGACCCACGCCAATTCTGCCAACAAAACTAGAATGATCAACCGTGCAAATCTGTAATGCAACAGGACCATTAGGCTCACAGTCAGGTGCAGGAACTTCTTTGAGAATAGTTTCCAAAAGAGGAACCATATTCATATTATTATCGTCAACCTCGTAGCGAGCATATCCGTTTACTGCGCTCGCATAAATAATAGGAAAATCAAGCTGTTCGTCTGAAGCGTTGAGTTCCACCATGAGGTCAAATACTTCATCAACCACCTCTTCGGGGCGAGAACCAGGGCGGTCGATCTTATTAATTACGACAACAATACGTAAACCTAAAGAGAGAGCCTTTTCAAGCACAAAACGTGTCTGCGGCATAGGGCCTTCAAAGGCATCAACGATAAGCAAAGCACCATCTGCCATATTTAATACACGTTCGACTTCTCCACCAAAGTCAGCATGACCCGGAGTGTCAATGACGTTAATTTTTACATCTTTGTAGGTAATGGAGATATTTTTTGAAAGAATAGTAATACCACGCTCACGTTCTTGATCATTTGAGTCAAGGACACGCTCAGCAACCTCTTGGTTTTCGCGAAATACCCCTGCAGTATAGAGCAGACGATCAACTAAGGTGGTTTTTCCATGGTCAACATGGGCAATAATCGCTACATTTCGAATGTTTTCTTGCTTCATCTAATTTCTTCTTTCTTCTTAAATGAAACGATTAAAATCCTAAATTAATCTGGTTGATTAATTATTTCACTCAACTGTCTATAAGACGGTAAATTTTTTGAGTAAAAATATTAATTCCAAGTACCGTTTATGTTTTAAACAAAAAACGCCGGCTCGTAAGCCGGCGTGAATTCTGTGGTGGAGCATAGGGGGATCGAACCCCTGACCTCAGGCTTGCAAAGCCCGCGCTCTCCCAGCTGAGCTAATGCCCCATATGTGCGATCTTCTATAATAAGCGCTTCATCGGCTAACTCGGCTCACGGTGAAGCGCTTATCCGTAAAATAATGGTGGGCCCAAGCAGACTTGAACTGCTGACCTCACGCTTATCAGGCGTGCGCTCTAACCAGCTGAGCTATGGGCCCGAAAAATCGCGCTCGATTAATTTACTACCTTGCACCTATTCGGTCAAGCAAAATTTTCAAATTTTTTTATTTTTCTTTGCACGCAATTCAAACACCCAGATAAATGTTAGTTTTTCTTTTTACGAATAATTTGAGTGTTATGCTTAGAACATGTTCAAAACTTCAAGCGAGGTTTTTTATGATTCCGGTCAAAGTACAAACATTGCTTATGTCGCAAGATGCGAGCCCTTCTATATTAGTTTTGAGTGCTCTTCAATCTGAAGACCTCGAAGTTGATCCTCGCTTTATACCAATCTGGATAGGGTTGCCAGAAGCAGCTCAAATAGGATTAGCACTTGAAGATATAAGGCTACCCCGTCCCTTAACTCATGATTTATTTATCAATGCGATCGCGAGTCTTGACGCCTATGTAGACCACGTCTTAATTACCGACGTAAAAGCCTCAACGTTTTATGCAACGCTGACTTTACGACAACATGGACACCTTATTGAGTTAGATGCACGCCCTAGCGATGCTATAGCACTTGCTATAAAACAAAATGCTGCAATTTACGTTATGGAAAAAGTTTACGAAAAGGCTTCATTCCCTTTTAAACTGAATCCGGAAAACAATGAGCAGGATTTTGAAGAATTTCATGAGTTTGTTTCTAACCTTAGCCCAGATGATTTCCTCAACGAGTAATCCTCTAATTATTTCTTCAATACTTACTTTTTTAATAATCGACTCTCAATAGAAGATTTTTACCCGCTTTATCTCGCGGAATATTGTTTTTGTAAGCAAAATATTGTTCAGTAAGCAAAAATATTGTTTAGTAAGCAAATTCTATTCAATTAAACACTACCCAGATGCCCAGTTATTATCCATCCGTAGAGGGTGGTAATGTAACGCAGATTGCTTTCCATTCGCATAGCGGATGGTTTATCGTTTCGGACGCTTCACATCCTCAACAGACTGAAACCACCAATCAAAAGGTGCGCAGCCATAAAGATACGCGCCTTTAATGTTTCAGCCCTTTACGTTTCGAAACATCTTTGCAAGGATTCATAACTGGAATTTGATTTGAAACAGAAACCGCCGCAACAATCGCCATGCCTATTGCTGCTGTAATCGGCAGGCTTATCGCTACCGCAATCTCCCTCCATGCCTATCGCGGCAGCAATTGCCAGGCTTATCACTGCAAACAATAACTACTAAATCCACCACTGCTACAACAACCACCAAATCTATCGCCGCAGCAATCGCCAGATTCGTCATCAAAGCAGTTACTGTTTCTGCCACATTTTTAGCTTGTATGCACTTTTATGTTTGCGAATTGCAAGTTTTGCCACATTTTGGTCTTGTGTGTATAAAATAAATTTAAAAACAATTCTCAAATTCACGAATCTCTAAATATCGTTTCGAGCTCCATGAATTTATACAACATTTTCTATACTAGTGTTTATTTTTTAAATAAGATACTTCGCATTTGTGGAATATTATTCTGAAACGATCAAACACGAAAATACACACGAGCCTAAAATGTGTCAAAATCCAGGCTTTATAAGCCAAGATACGAGCTTATGGATCAAAATCCACACCTATACCAGACCTATAAGCCAAATCCAAACTTGCGGGTCAAAATCCAAACCGCTCCCTGAAACACTTCCCAAACCGCTCCGCTTGAGAGCGTAGTTTTAAGAAATAATACCCACCCGTTTAGCGAATTAGTTATCGTCTCGGACGCTTCGCTTCTTCTGCAACCTGAAGTCATTAATTATTGTTCATCCGTATAACGGATGGTTTATCGTTTCAGATGCTTCGCGTCCTCAACAGGCTGAAGCCATTAAATAAAAACGTCGCCCCTTAAAGGAGCGACGTTTGAAATCACAATACGCCGAGTTATTTCGTAGTGATTTTACATATTGGTAAATGCAAAGTTCTCAGGATGAGCCTTTACCTCTTCACGCAGTTTAGGATTCATCTTGCGAACACCGCGGCGAGCATCTTCGGTCTGAGATGCAAGAACCTGGTTGCGATTTTCCATCTTAATTTGAGCCTCGAAAGAGTTGTCGAGGGAGCACTGCAGAGATTCCTTAGTAAGACGAAGGCCAAGAGGAGCAGAATTCTTAACCATTGCCTCTGCCATCTTAACTGCTTCTTCTACGACGTCTTCGTCAGCAACAACCTTGTTTGCGAAGCCCCACTCAAGCAGTTCTTCAGCACCAATACGACGAGCAGTCATAAGTGCTTCAGCAGCGCGAGCATAACCAACGATGCGAGGAAGATAATAGGAGCCAGACATGTCAGTACCGGTAAGACCAATGTTGAGGTAACCAGCCTGCATCTTGAAGGATTCGCCGCAAACACGCAAGTCACAAGCGCAAGCCAAAGAGAGACCGCCGCCGATTGCATGGCCCTTCAGAGCACCAATGATTGGCTGCATAGCATTGCGCATGTTTACAGCCTGATCAGAACAGATAGTCTGCATAATGCAGTGGTCACGCTGAGCACGGCCCATATCCTCAGGTGGCTCATAGTTAAGCTCGTTCAGGTTAAAGCCAGCGCAGAAAGACTTGCCCTCACCGGTAAGAACGATTACACGGCATTCTGGGTCCATGCGAACCTTCTTCAAATAATCGTTGAAGTCAGCCATCTGCTGATAAGACATTGCATTGAGATTAGCAGCGTCATCGAAAGAAACAACGTGGATAGGACCACGAACGTCTACTTTCAGGCGCTCGTACTCATACTTGAATTCGGGCAGGCAGTATGCCTCCTGATATACGCTCATGCGCGCTCCCCTTCCGTATCGGGATTCTTGATTTAATACTACAAATCGTAGTTTTTACTGGTGCTGTCTGTCAAGAACAAGCCCCAAGCATTGGACTACTGCGAATCAATCAACAAGAATCGATTTGTTCTTGTTGAAATATGCTCTTATTGAAGTATGGTCTAGTTGAAATATGCTTTTGGCGATACAGGTTCTTGCTGAAGTAGATTCTTGTTGAAATTTGTCCTTGTCGAAATTCACCCCATGAAATTACCGCTCAACTTGTGAAGTCCTCGTCTATCCCTTAAATACACCCAGTGCATTTAAGGCGATTGCGCATTACAATGTGACACGCATAAAAAATCCGAGCAAGAGTTTTAGACCCAAGCCCGTATTGTCTAGGTCAAAACTCTACTTACTGCCGAGGGAAGAGGTATTTTGATGGCAGAATATAGCCCTACTCGCACCCATGCAACCTGGAAACCACGCGTAACCTCTGCTCACATTCCTTACTTTCATTGCACTGAATGTGGCGCAGTAGTCCAAGGTATTGACGGCGCGGTTGACAATCAACTTATCAACGACGGTGAACGATCGCTCATTTTTGAGCCTTCCTACGCACATGTCGAATATCAACTTACCTGTTGCGGTAAGCCAATGGAGCAACTCCAGCCTATTGCCGCTGCAGAAGTCGAAGACCGCTTTAAGCTTAACTACCAAATCATGGGTGGACTAAACAACAATTGTGTGAAAATTGATTGGCGTTCCGTAGACTCAACCTGCAAGCCTCGTTGGTTTGCATTGAAAACATTTACGGGAGTTATGACTAAATATGTATCACCAAAAAAGTGGCCTCCCATTGTATTTGCCTTAGCTGACGAAGACGCTTTTGCTTACTGCGACAAAAATCCTTGCGTCGAATGCACCTTCCGCTGCAAGCGCGGTATGGAAATTTACGCTTATATAGACAACATCGGATTGGTAATTTTGCCACTTGATCGTATGGAAGCTCCTGGCAGCGCACGTTTTGACGATTTCGATTCTCCTCATGAGATTATGGAGAAGGCAAAAGCAGCTAAAGCGTAATAACATTCGCAAAGGAAAAGTTCAGGCAGGCTGCTTTTTACGTACCTCCCTGGAACGTTCTCTTCTTTAGAGCACCCTCCTCATCAAAACTTTCCTCTTTAAAGAGCCAGCAAAGCGAAATGACCAAAGCGAAATAATAAAGGGTTGTTAAACATCCATAAAACGATGATTCAACAACCCTTTTCTTGTATTCGTCTCAGTATTTGACTCAAGCTCAAATTTATACCTACATCAAAAGATTCGGCGCAGTAGAGCAGCAGAGTACTTATGTCATAGAAGTTCGAATTCGATATTCGAACCAAAAGTAATATTTAAGCCATCTTGGCTTCGTATCCTTCCTCCACCACTGCATCGATAAGCGTTTGATCTGACACTTCCGCACTAAGCTTCACTGTTGCCTTCTTTGCTTCTAAATCTACGAGAGCTTCTTCAACTCCTGCTACGCGCTCCAGCCCTTTCTTGACGTGCGCTACGCATTTTTCACACATCATTCCTTCAACATGTAATACCTTTTCCATTGTTTCTTCCTTTCCTAGAACTTCTTTTGCATCATCATTTTTTCTTGATGTCTCGCAACTGGTGTTAGGAACAGTATTTTCATTGGCTTCAGAAGCCGAGCCAGAAACGCTTAAATCAGACGTATCTAAACTGTCTAAATCGGGTACATCTGAATCGGACATATCTAAATCAGACACGCCTAGGTCGGAAACACTCGAATTAGACGCACCCAAATCAGGCCCATCTACATAAGACATACCCACTTCCGCCTTAGTCTTCGGCTTCCATCGGCGCAAACGCAGCGCATTGGCAACCACGCACACCGAGCTAAAACTCATTGCTGCTGCCGCAATCATAGGGTTCAAACTAAAACCAATAAAGGCAAGAGCACCCGCCGCAATTGGAATACAAAGCGCATTGTAGAAAAGAGCCCAGAAAAGGTTCTGCTTGATATTGCGCAAGGTCGCACGAGATAGATCCAGCGCAGCAGGCACATCAAGCAGGTCACTGTGCATAAGTACAACATCGGCACTCGAAAGCGCTATATCTGTTCCGGCACCGATAGCGATCCCTACATCGGCACGTGCGAGCGCAGGCGCGTCGTTGATACCATCGCCCACCATTGCAACCTTTCCTTTTTGTGAAAGATTTCGCACTATTTTTTCTTTGTCTGCCGGAAGCACTCCCGCTATCACTTCATCGGTACCAACTTGCTTATGGATTGCTTCTGCGGTAAGCAACGCATCGCCAGTAAGCATTACCGTTTTTATGCCCATTTCACGGAGACGTTTTATCGCAGAGGCACTCGTGGGCTTAACCACATCAGCTATAGCTACATACCCTAAAAGCACATCGTCTTGCGCAATATAGAGAACTGTTTTCCCTTCACTTGCTACTTCTTCTGTCCAAGCAGCATCGATCGTAATATGGTGCGACTCCATCATGCGGGCGTTCCCCGCAAGACACCAATGGCCCCCTACTTCGCCTGCCACCCCTTCGCCTGCGCTTTGGGTAAAGTTTTTTACCTCACCGATCGCAACGTTGCTTTGTTCCACAAGGCTCATAAGAGCTTTTGCTAAGGGGTGCTCGGAATGTTTCTCAAGAGCGCCTATCACCTGTAAAAGATGGATTATTTTTTCCTGTATCTCGGCAGACAGGGCAGAAAAAACCGAATCGAAACTTAAGGGACCTTCCTGCAAGCTAAATTCAACAAGCTTTGAAGCGCCTCTTGCTCCTGAGCCTCCTGTGGCTCCCAAATCTCCTGCGGCTCCCAAGCTTCCTACGGTCCCTGAACTTCCTGCGACTCCCGATTCCCCTGTGATCCCTGAGCCTCCGACAATTCCCAATTCAGTTACCTGTGGCGCTCCCTGAGTGATGGTCCCTGTTTTATCTAATACAACCGTTTTCACCCCTTGCGCCGTTTCGAGGGCTTCAGCATTTTTTATCAGAATGCCATTTACTGCCCCTCGTCCCGTGCCAACCATAAGAGCAGTTGGCGTTGCAAGACCAAGTGCGCAAGGACACGAAATAACCAGTACGGAAATGGCATAAGAGAGCGCGGTAGAAAATTCAGCACTCAGCGCCATCCAAACGATAAACGTCACTAGAGCAATGCCAATAACCACTGGCACAAATACGCCGCTAATTTTGTCCGCAAGTTTTTCAATTGGAGCTTTGGAGCTAGTTGCCTCATCTACTAATCGAACGATACCTGCCAGAACCGTATCAGATCCTACGTGCTCGGCACGCATAGTAAACCAGCCGCTCGTGTTTAGCGTAGCGCCCGTCACTGAAGATCCAGCACGTTTAGTCACCGGAAGCGATTCGCCCGTAATGACCGATTCGTCAACCGAACCCTGTCCTTCCAGCACTACTCCATCAACAGGAATTGCCTCTCCTGCCTTTACTACTAGCACATCACCTACGCGCACCTGTCTTACATCGACTAAGGTTTCTACTCCGTTTTCCAACCGTAAGGCCTGCTTAGGCGAAAGATCCATCAGTTGGGAAATCGAATCGGTCGTCTTCCCTTTAGCTCGCGCTTCGAAATACTTCCCTAAAGTAATCAGGGTCAATATCATGGCAGCAGACTCAAAATACAAATTCATGGCATACCCATGAACCTGCTCCAGATTTCCATGACCCGCATAAAACGCCATCTGGAAAAGCGCATACAGGCCATAGAGAGTCGAAGCCCCTGAGCCAAGCGCAATAAGGGAATCCATATTAGGAGAAGCATGTATCAACGCCCGAAACCCAACGCGGAAAAATTTGAAGTTCACGCACAAAATCGGGATAAGTAAGACGAAAAGAGTAAGGGCCCATACCATCGCATTTTCTGGACCCAAGAAGAACGAAGGAAGAGGCCAGCCAAACATATGTCCCATAGAAATATAGAAAAGGGGCACCATAAAAATAAGGGAGATGATCAATCGCCTAAAGATAGCTTTACGTTCCTGCTCTGCAATATTTGATGCTCTTACGGTATTTTCTTGAGTGTTGGAAGAAGCAAACCGACCCTGATCATCTAAATCAAAACTCGATGATTCGTAATGCAGATTCCCCTCTTGCCCTAACGGCAGCTGGGTAGGCATACCTCCTCGATCAGAATTGCGCGGAATGGCGCCATATCCCGCTTTGTCCACCGCAGCTTCTATCGCCTGCGTTACTAGGGAAACATTAGCGTCCTGTTCGAATTCAACCTCCATCGAATTTTTCAACAGGTTAACGTTTGCCTTGCGAACTCCTTCTACCCTATTAGTTGTTTTTTCTACGCGGGAAGAACACGCGGCGCACGTCATTCCCGTTACATCAAAGGTCTGCTTAATCGGCATATTTCACCTACTTTCGCAAATGCTCTCATGCTGATCGACTCTTTCAGAATCGAGTTTTATGAAAGCCCGCGAGATATCTACGAACGTGCGAACTTTTTAATAAGGCGCATTGCCTCTTCAATAACCTCATCATCTCCACGACGAATTCGATCCTTTACGCATGTTTCTAAATGGTCGCGCAAGATTAGCTCTGCAGCTGAATGCACCGCGCTCTCCGCCGCTGCAAGTTGAGTTAGCACATCGCCACAATAACGATTGTCATCAATCATATTCTTGACACCGTTAAGTTGACCTATTGCACGGTTCAGGCGTTTTTTTACATCTGATTGGAGCTTATCGGCACGCTCGGTCTCTTTGAAATGACATTCACTCATTCGTACTCGCTTTTCTCTCTAGTTTTCGCCCGTATTATATACCCCCATGGGGTATATTAAGCAAGTACTTTTCGATGAAATATCTCCCTCGATATCTTTCTTAATAGCTCCCTCGACACCTCTCGAAGGGTTTTCTTTTTAACCCAAAGTTGAAATAGACACCATTTTAGTAACGTTTATAAATTGTTTCTTTATTTATAGGGTGCTCCGAGTACAATGAGCAACGCGAAGAACGTTTTGTTATGCCCTTTCTAAGAGCACAGCGCTTCAATGGCGCTCAAGGCAAAACGAACCTGAGCTAGTATCCGTTTACCTGACATTTCTTGGTTGAAAAAAAAATGACGCAGCAAAACGATCCACATAATCATCCTACTCGTCGAGCCTCTTCGCGCGCGTCCTATTCGCCACGTGCGCCCTACCCATCACATCGCGCTAACTCTTCACGCGTATCTGCCTCACAGCGAATGAGCGTCCCTCATGCGCGCGATGAACTTGAACGCGAACGCGAAATGTATAGCGCACACGATCCTAATCAAAACGCGCCTTCACCTGCTCAACGCTATGCCCAGGCACAAAAAAATAAAGCAGCTGACCAAAGGCAAAACTATTGGGCTCATCGCCCTGAAGGCTCTGGTTACACTAATCAACCAAAAGCAGTTCAGGACTCTGCCTACATAAAGCAGCCCACCTACCGCAACACGCATCGTTCGAATGCTAATCCTTCACACACGAGTAGAACGCCACGCGTTGGTGAGGCGACTTTGAGTGGGCAGATTCCACGACAAGATGCTCCAGCGGCAAGCGGTCCCATGCCTCAGCAGGCAACACCATCTGCAAGCGGCGCCATGCCACAACAAGACATGCCATCCGCCAGTAGAGCCATGCCGCAACAAGACACAAAAGACGCTTATCAAAACGCATCTCCCACCCGTCGAAGCGCCTCGCAGAAACGCAGCGCTCGTACCAGTACAGCTCAACATCCCCAAGGTGCCGCCAGTCGGATACCTGAATCGTCTGATTTCGGAGCCGAACGCTATCTCAGCGCCCAACGCACCCGTCGCAAACCTTCAGGATCTTTGCGCAACAAGCTTATTGCTGGCGCGGTTGCTCTAGCGGTGGTAGCAATTGGCATTTTCGCTTTTACTACCTGGGATGCCAACAAGGCTGTTAGTGTAACCATTAACGGACAACAGCAAACCATCGAAGGTCAGCAACGCACTATCGAAGGTCTGCTTGACACCAATACGGTTTCTGTAACACCTGGAAACTATGTTGCTGTTGACGGATCGGTCATGCGCGAAGGCGAAGGTACGCGCGCTACTGCTACCATCAACGGTCAAGGTACCGAAGATTTTTCCACCCGCTTAAATGAAGGTGACGACATCTCCCTTACCAACGGTTCTGATATCACAGAGGAATATACCGAAGGCGAGCCTCAAGCCCTCCAACCCACCCTTGAAGTACAAGGCACTGGAGCAGTTCATCTGTACACCCAAAAAGGAGAACCCGGCGAAAAAGTAGTGCGCACGGGCAATGAGTCCGGTAAAACAGCAGAGGTTACCACCAAAGAGCCTGTTAACGGCGTTGTACAGTACTACAACGTAAACACCAATGGCGACAAGGTTATTGCCCTCACCTTCGACGACGGCCCTTGGGATACCTCAACCGCCGCCATTCTCGACACCCTTAAAGAATACGACGCGAAAGCAACCTTCTTTACAGTTGGTCAAAAGATCTCAGGACACGAAGACCTTCTTCAGCGTGCAGCAAACGAAGGACACGAAATCGGAACCCATACGTGGGATCATGCTGAAGGCAGTGGCCAAGGCGTAAGCTTGATCTTAATGTCAAGCGACGAACGTAAACAGGAGGTCGAAAAGGGCCTGCAAGCAATTAAGGATGCTACAGGACAAGACGCCAGCTTGATGTTCCGTTCACCAGGCGGAAACTTCGATGCATCGGTTGCAAGTGACTTAAATGGTCTTATCAATGCAGAAATTGGATGGAATATCGATACGGGCGACTGGAAGAAACCAGGAGCAGACGCAATTGCGCAGCGTATTAAAAGCGCTGGACCCGGCGAAATTATTCTCATGCATGATGGTGGTGGCGATCGTTCAGAAACCGTTGCCGCCCTCAAACAAGCCTTACCTAAGTTGAAAGAAGAGGGTTATCGCTTTGTGACGGTAAGTGAACTTATCAATAGTTATCCCTACCAAGGATAATTGAGTTACTTACCCCCCATTTAAGACTCCATATAAACCATCTCCCCCGTTTTATTTCCACAAAACAAAGACGGATAGGCATAGTTCATGTCACCTTCTTTGTTTTGTAGTCAAAAAAAGCTGCAGAATAACTAATTTGCCCTACAATAGTAATGTTGCCCTTGAGCGGTTAATTTCAAGCTGTTAGCGGATTAGCAACCCTGCGGTTCTGCCCGTAGGTATTCTATTTCCGCCAATAGCCGAAATTCGCTCCTACTGAAAGGCGAACAGTACTTATGGCAAAACGAACAAAAATTATCTGCACACTGGGTCCCGCAGTTGACTCAGAATCTGCGCTCAAAAATCTTTTGCAAGCAGGAATGGATGTAGCGCGATGTAATTTTTCCCACGGCTCGCACGCCGAACATAAAGCACGCATGGATAGGCTCAAAAAGGTTCGACGTGAACTTGATTCTCCCTGCGCGATTATGCTTGACACTAAAGGTCCCAGTATTCGCACGGGAAAACTAGAAGGCGGCAAGCCTGTTCTTCTTCGTGCCGGAGACAACATTTTTCTTACCGAAGAAGACATCCTAGGAACCTCGCGACGTATCCACCAAACGTTTCCCGGTCTTTATAACTATGTTGAGCCTGGAACCATAATCCTGATGGATGATGGCCTGATCGAACTTGCAGTAGACCGTGTGCGCGGCACCGAAATCCAGTGCACCGTTCAAAATTCAGGTATGCTTGGCGAATGCAAGCAGCTTAATCTTCCAGGAACTAATGTTCCTTTACCTGTCATGACCGAACAAGATGAAGCTGATCTTCTCTTTGCTATCGAGCAAAAAGTAGATTTTGTTGCTGCTTCTTTTGTAGGTTGCGCTGAAGATGTTCGAACTATCCGTTCGTTTCTTGTCTCTCACGGCGGTAGTGCCATTCGCGTTGTTGCAAAAATTGAAAATGCTCGTGCAGTAGAACACATCGATGAAATTATTGCAGCTTCTGATGCTGTCATGGTGGCACGAGGCGATCTTGGTGTTGAGGTGCCCTCTAATCAGGTGCCGCTTTTACAAAAAACTATTATCAAAGCCTGCAATAAAGCCTATCGCCCTGTGATTACGGCAACCCAAATGTTGGAATCCATGATTCACAATCCGCGTCCCACACGCGCCGAAGTTGCAGACGTTGCAAACGCTATTTACGACGGCACCGACGCGCTCACCCTTTCGGGAGAGACCGCAATTGGCATGTACCCCGTTCCCGCCGTACAAACTATGGCACAAATAGCAGAGGCAACAGAACCGCATCTTTACAAACAGGGTTCCATCCCTAATCGCGCCGCAGAGCCAAATGGCATCTCTGCCGTTGTGGGGTTAGCCGCGGTTACTGCCGCCGAACATGTAGGTGCCTCCTGCATTGTTACCCCCACCATGACCGGACGCACCGCACGTCTGGTATCGAATTATCGTCCTCATGCACCAATTTATGCAGTAACACCTACCGAAGAAAACCGACGCTCTTTACAACTTGCTTGGGGCGTTATTCCTCTTCTTGGCAAAGTGGTGGGCGATGCTTCTTTTATTCTTGAACAAGCCCGTTCAGTTGTAATTGAAAAGGGCTATGTCCATAAAGGTGATATTGCCGTATTTACCCTCGGAGACAGAACAACTTCTCCCAACACTGATGATGCCGGGGTGGATCCTTCGCTTCCTTCCCCTCGCCCAACAAACGTGATGCAGATTGTTCAAATCGGTATCGAGGAAGGAGGCAACTAAATGGCTTCAACAACTAATTCAGATTGCTATGCCGCTGTTGACATTGGTGCCTCATCAGGACGTGTCGTGATTGGCACCGTCAACGAAGGCCATATTGAACTCACTGAAATTCACCGCTTCGACAATATTCAAAAGCGTATCAATGGTCATGATTGCTGGGATATCGATATGTTGTTCCGCGAAACCGTAGCAGGCCTAGCAAAATGCAAAGAAGCGGGCTTTACCCCGAAAACCATCGGCATTGATACCTGGGGTGTTGATTTTGTTTTACTCGACGAGCAGGACGCCCTTATTGGAGAAGCAGTAGCCTACCGCGATGAACGCACCAATGGTATGTACCCGATCGCAGATCGTATTATGGCTCCTGATGCCATATATCGCCGAACAGGCATTCAACGCCAACCCTTCAATACCATCTATCAGCTTCTTGCCCTTAAGCTTGAACATCCTGAACAGCTTGAACAAGCAAAAAGCTTCTTGATGATTCCCGACTATTTAGCTTTCCTTCTTACAGGAACCAAAGTTAACGAATACACCAACGCAACTACCACCTGCCTTTTGAATGCTCGAACCCAACAATGGGATCAGACCATTCTTGATGCATTTGGCATTCCTTCCGAGATGTTTTGTGATGTGGTAATGCCAGGCACCGACCTAGGTCTCGTTTTGCCTCAGATCGAGAAAGCACTTGGCTATTCTCCTCGCATAATCGCACCCGCCACTCACGATACGGGCAGCGCTTATTTAGCGGTTCCTGCACGTGATGACGATGCGGTTTTCCTTTCGTCAGGCACTTGGAGCTTGCTCGGCGTAGAGAACGAGGGGCCTATCACTTCCGATGCATCCCGTTTTCAGAATTTCACCAACGAAGGTGGCTACGATCTGCGTTTTCGCTTTCTGAAAAACATTATGGGCTTGTGGATGATTCAATCTATTCGTCGTGAACTCAACGGGGTTTCCTATGTGGCGGGCAAAGAAGAACATTCTTCTTCAGAAGAACCATCCGCCCAAGAAGTTGAACTTCCCGCATTTAAAGGCGCAACCCATGAGATGGGCTTTGGCGATCTCATTGAAGAAGCAAAAGCAGCGCAGCATTTCGAGGCGCGTGTCAACGTTAATGACGATCGCTTTTTGGCGCCTGATTCGATGATTGATGAAATTCGCCTAGCCTGTTTTGAAACGGGGCAGGATATACCTACCACAATCGGCGAACTGATGCGCTGCATGTACTTAAGCTTATCTACCTGCTATGCCGAATCTATTGAAGAAATGGCTTCGCTTACAGGACGGACCTATACCTCCATCAATATTGTTGGCGGAGGATGCCAGGATTCTTATTTAAACGAGCTAACTACCAAAGCATGCGGTATTCCCGTATTCGCTGGTCCCGTGGAGGGCACGAGTCTGGGCAACTTGATCGTCCAAATGATCGCCGACAACCAGATCGAAGACCTACAGGCAGCACGCGATATGATCCGCGTATCCTTCGATATCGACATGGTTAACCCGCAGGAGTAGATGAATACATCGCACGCGACATTAACCGCGTATGTAGTAGATAGAATACAGCAGATAAACAGACAACAGGAGGTTGCCTATGCTAGTAGAGACAAAAGCAAAAGTCGGCGTGTTCTCCATCGCGCTGCAGGCGTACCTGCCCCAGTTCCCGGAGCTGGTACCCGAATTTGAAGAACAGTATGCCGCATTCAAGAAGACGTTGCCTGAAACCGTCGAGCTCATCGATGGTGGCCTGGTTACCACGAAGGAACAGGCACAAGCTGCAGGCGATATGTTCCGTGCAGCGGATGTGGACCTGGTCATCTTGCAGCTACTCACCTACTGCACCAGCTACAACATGCTACCTGCCGTGCGCGATTTGGACGTACCGATCGTGGTGGTGAACCTGCAGAAGCTGCGCTGCCTTGACTTTGACACAGCGGGCACTGCTGAATGGCTGGGCACCGGCTATGCGGGCGGAGCCGTAGGCGAAATGATTGCCGACCTCAACCGCGCCGGCAAGCGTCACGCCGTGATTACGGGTGTCGTTGAAGGCGGTGACCCTGAGGCCGCTGCCCAGATCGAGGATTGGTGTTTGGCCGCACAGGTGCGCCGCCGCTTCCGCGATACCAACATCGCTCAGATTGGCAGGCCGTACCCCGGCATGATGGACCTCTACATTGACGAGACTAACCTCTACAACCGCATGGGCCTCTACACCAAGCAGTTTGACTGGGAGCGCATGTGGGCCATCGCCGATGACGTAAATGACGAAGATGCCATAGCTGCAAAGATTGCCGATATTCACAACACCTTCGAAATCAAAGGCGAATACGAAGAGGAAAGCATCCGCGAAATGGCCCGCTACGTGCTAGCCTTCGAACAGTGGGTACGTGACGAGCACCTGGGCCTGGTTGCCAGCCACTACGATGGCTTCGCGCAGGGCAAGGCCGGCGTGCTTGACTCCATGCTGATCCCGGCGTTCTCCATGCTCATCAAACAGGGCACCGTATGTGCAGTGGAAGGCGACATGAAGGTTGCCATGGGCATGAGCATCATGAAGATCATCTCAGGTGCCTGCCAGCTTTCCGAGTTCTACACCTTCGACTTCAATGACGACGTGGTACTCATTGGACACTCTGGTTCAGGCGACGCCTGCTTCTCCACAGCACGCAAGGCCTCGATGGAGATCGTTCCGGTGTTCCACGGCAAGACCGGCGGCGGCTTCCTCACGCGCTTCTATCCGAAGCCAGGCCCGGTCACCTACTTGGCCATCACACAGGATGCCGACGGACATTTCAAGTTCATCGTAAGCGAAGGCATCATCGAGGACGGTCCCACTCTGCAAAACGGTGACACCACCTTCCGCACGCGCTTCTCCATAGGCGCACGCGAATGGAACAACCGCTGGTGCGAGTGCGGCCCCACACATCATTTCGCTGCGGCGCAAGGCAGCTGGACAGGCACTATCTTGAAGGTCGCTGAGATCTTGAACGTGCCGGTCGAGGTTGTTTGCTAGAAGTATTTTCAGCCGATGAGCGGAGCATACAATACGCCATCGGCATCCCTCTTTCCAAGAGGGATAAATCGAGAGTAAAGAAGAAAGGGACAACATGGGTTTTTCCGATGACGCGCAAGAAACGCATGAGATGGGGGGAGACACCGCGAAGGCCGGCGCTGACGGGATGTCGGTAGAGCAGCAGCCCTTCCTGCGTTCCTTTGTGCGGATGTGTAAAGATGGGTTCGACCAGGGTTGGCATGAAGCAAACGGCGGTAACCTCACCTACCGCTTGACCGATGAAGATGTTGCGGCATGCAAGGGTGAATTTTCCTTCGATCGCCCATGGACGCCGATGGGCGTGCAGGCGGACAATCTTCGCAACGAGTACTTTTTGACCACCGGGTCGGGCAAGTTCATGCGCAATGTACCACTGCACCCAGCCGACTGCCTGGGCATCGTGGAGATCAACGACGCTGGTGACGCATGGCGTATCGTATGGGGTCTCGAGAACGGCGGCAAGCCCACGAGCGAGTTCCCCACCCACTTCATGAATCACAGCGTGCGTTTAGCGGCCACCGATGGTGCCAGCCGCGTGATCTACCACGCGCACTGCCCCAACATCATAACGTTGTCCACGCTTATCGAACCTGATCCGCGCACGTGGACGCGCATCCTCTGGAAGTCTATGACCGAATGTGTGATCATCTTCCCGCAGGGCGTAGGACTTGTGCCCTGGATGGTGCCTGGCGGTGCCGAGATCGCCCGTGCCACGGCAGATCTAATGGATCGCTACGACGCAGTGGTATGGACCCAGCACGGCATGTTTGTTTCGGGCGACACTTTCGATGCGGCGTTCGGAATGATGCATACTATCGAAAAGTCCGCGGGGCTCTACTTGGCCGCACGTGCCGCAAACGGAGGTGCCGAGCCTGGGTATCTGATCTCCGACGCGCAGCTGCTCCAGGTGTGTCACGACTTCAACGTGAAGCCCAATCTGGCATTTTTGGACGAGAAGTAGAGACGAAACGTTCAACGGGTGCTCGCCGGCTTTCGGACTGGTAGGCTCCTACGACGAATGCTACCGGAACGCTGTGTTCCGGTAGCTCAAGAGAATCCGAAAGAAGGTAAGCATGGCAATTCGCAAAACAGCAGAAGGTCGCGTTATTTCGGGCTTCAAAATGAAACTCTACCCAGGGTTTGCCGAAGAATACGAAAAACGTCACAACGAATTATGGCCAGAAATGGCAGATATGATTCACGAATATGGCGGACATAATTACTCGATCTTTATCGACGAAGAAACCAATATCTTATTTGGCTATATCGAACTCGATGATCCTGAACGCTACAACGAATCCGCCAACACCGAAATTTGTAAAAAATGGTGGGATTTCATGGCAAGTGTAATGGAAACAAACGAAGACAATTCCCCTGTTTCTGTTGATTTGCCCTGTGCCTTTCATTTGGATTAACAAAGCGTTTGTATATCCCATAAGCCAACCTTTGTTAATCTCGCTAGTTTTATTCCCGATCAGAAAGAAACGTAATGGCTTTATCTCAAGAACGTAAGGGAACCATGGCGGTTTCCTTAACCAACTTCCTGGATTCAGGCTGTATCGTCGCAAGCAGTACTGCACTTACCGCTTGGGCAGCAGCTTTTGGATTCGGAGCAACCTGGACCGCTATTCTAGGTGCAATCGGCGCAAATGCCTTCGGTGCTGCAGTCGGCGCTCTGATTGGCGGTTTCTTGACCGACAAATTCGGTCGTACCATTATCTACCGCTACAACCTCTTAGTTTACGCACTGGGCGTTTTAATTGCTGCCTGTGCAGTAAATCTGCCTATGGTTGTTGTGGGCGTTGTCATTTCAGGTTTGTCGGTAGGCGCAGGTGTTCCTGCTTCATGGAGCTACATCTCAGAAACGTCGTCTTCCACGAGCCGCGCTTCCAATATTGGTATTAGCCAGTTCGCTTGGAGTTGCGGTCCTGCTATTGTATTTGCCCTTTCGCTGATTATGAGCTTCATCATTCCCGGCTTTGCTGCCGACGGTAAAACTCTACTTCCTGCAGGTACCTATGGACCTTTTGACGGCATGCTGGCAACGCGCATTCTCTTTATTGTTCTGTTTGTTGTTGCTCTTGTTGCTTGGAACCTTCAGCGTAAACTCCAAGAATCCCAAGACTGGGCAGACAAGCAGGATACTACCGAGCATGTAAGCTTTGGTCGCATGATGGCAAATGCTTTAAAGAATTCCGTTAACGTAAAGACTATCATCTTCTTGGTAGCAGTGTATTTGACCTGGAACCTGGCTGCAGGCACCAACGGTCAGTTCATGCCTTACCTCTATGCTGCTGCTGGCAATATTGACTCTACTGGTCAGAGCCTGCTTGGTATCGTTCAGTGGATTCTTGTTGCTGCATTTTCGCTCATTGTTTTCTCTAAATTGGGTGACAAGGTTTCTCATCGCGTATTGTTCGGCATCTCTGCTTTGCTTGCGTTGCTCTCTTGGGTATGCATTGCAATCTTCGGTATTGCTCTTCAGGACGGCACCAGCGCTTCTATGGGCTGGGTTCTTTGGGCATACGTTATTTTGTGGGGCGTTTCCGCTGGTTTCTCAGCACAATGCTTCTACGCTTTGTGGGGCACCGAGTTGTTCCCAACCCAATACCGTGGCGGCGTTCAGGGTATTATGTTCTTCTTAGTTCGTGGCGCGCTAGGCATTTGGTCGCTCGTTGGTGTAGGTGCCATCATGGGTGATATCTCTGCAAATCCTGCTGGATTCTTCCCTGCTGCAGTTATCATGTGTGTCGTACTGCTCATCAGCTTGGTAGTAGGTGTTATCTGGTGTCCTAAGACTCAGGGCAAAACGCTTGATCAGATCACCGAGGAGCGCTACGGCAAGCTGGATTAAAAGCGCTACGGCACAAAGCTGGATTAGCCAGCTTTGTACGACAGACAATACCTCGCTCAATCAGAACCACTCACATAGTGAACTGAATCCCGATAGTGGGACTGAAAACAAAAGTTTTCAGTCCCACTTGCTTTTATGGAGTGAAGTATTGAAGCCGGAATAAAGGAACAATGCATTGAAGCGCAGAATATATGTTAGGAGTGAAGTCACTAAGCAACTATGCATGTTAGGAACGAAGCTGTTAAACAGTTATGTCTGTTAGGGATGAAACTGCCAAGCAACTATGGTGGATCATTGGAACCGCCATTTAAATTTCAAAATTAACCGAAAACAACCACTGCTTTCCCTACTAGATCTGAATTCTCCATAGCACGATGTGCTTTGCCTATTTCCTCAAACGAATAACAGGCAGCTACGCAAGGATGGATGTGGTGATCGTTTACGAACGTAAAATATCTGTTATTGGTTTTGGTCGGGATAATTGCTGAAGGATCCTGAAAGGCATACGCCATTTGGAATATCTTTTATGGGATCGAATTAAGCTTAGATTTAACCTGGTGTATTGCCCATAGTAAATTGAAGAAAGCGCATTAACCATGATGATGTATCGACAATGGTGCAGTAACCATGATGCATCACGAAGACACAACAGTAAACTTCTAACTAACAACTTCGGAAAAGAGTCGCCATGTTAACTAAAGACGAACTTCCTGCTTGTCCTGTAGCTACTACCATTAGGCTCATTGGTAATAAATGGAAAATTTTTATCTTACAGCGCCTGCTTGATCGTCCCTATGGATTTGGAGAATTGCATCGCTCTATTGAAGGAATCAGTAGGAAAGTTTTTGGGCACTTTTTCCTATAGTCCACACTTTGCATCTTTGAGAATCAGCAGCACAAAAACATCCCCCGTATGGTGTTCGCCATACGGGGGATGCCAGTTTTAAGGGGATATTTGTTTAACAGTCTTTGACGTCGTTACTTACATTATTTCTCTTCTGGAACTTTACCAGCCTTGATGGCTTCGAGACGAGCTGCAAGAGCTTCAAGCTGCCTGTTAGTCTCTTCGTCTTCAATACGCTGCTGTTCCTTGTTGTAAGCATAGTCGTCGCGAATCTTGTCGTTGTCGCACATGAGCAGGTAGAAGATTACACCAACTACGAAGCCGACGCCGCCGC